>Ga0209535_1001376_pt1 | contig 16658 bp, 11 predicted proteins | sample LinPmetageLP28_FD_184041 | JGI IMG/M metagenome (GOLD analysis project Ga0209535, IMG submission 184041) | Marine viral communities from the Pacific Ocean - LP-28 (SPAdes) (version 2) | ecosystem: Environmental > Aquatic > Marine > Oceanic | place: Pacific Ocean | collected 2009-08-22 | reverse complement strand
GTTTTGCATTTGGTATACCAATAGATGATTCATTTGATCTTAAAACTTTTGAAGAACCCACTTTTAATACTGCTGCATATTTAGATGGACAATCTTTACCTGATTTACCTAAAAAGGAAAATTACAAAGAAGCAGAAAAGCCACCTACTAATTATGCTAAAAGTCAATTAGGGCTTACTGACCAAGATATAGCACAGTCTAAATTAAATGCAGATTTTAGTTATCATTACAAAAGCACATCTCCTGGTGTATTTGAATTAACAGGTAATAGTAACCTTCCCCTTTCTTGGGCTGCAGCACATTATAACAAGGGGGCAGGGGTTCGCTCATCTTGGCAGGATTATAAAGATAATCAATTCCATATTACATCAACAAGAGGTGTTGCTAACTCTGATAATTCATTTATACAGTTCCAGAATAATGTACATGACAAAACATTAGCTTATTTTAAAAATGAAATAAATTCTATAGACTTTAATTATGCCACAAGTCCACAGCAAGTAGCACAAGCTATACAAGGTGTAATGGTAAAAATGCATAATGAGGGTATGGTAAATTTAAACTCAACATACCCCCCTGGACCAGAAGCTTGGGATAGCCAATACCAACAAGTTAACAGACCTTCCACTGAAAATGGAAGTGTTAATACTGCATATCAAAACAATGAATTTAAACTTGCTGGTGGTAAAGCTGATATAAATTATAGATCTAATGCTGGGGCTTCAAGTTCTAGTAGTACAAGATATGAGTTAGATTATTCACTTACTCCTGGGTTATATGCATTGTCAGGTGAGCTAAAAGATATATTATCAGATGGTAATACATTTGGTCAATTTATTACTCCTGGTAACATAGATGAAATGGATGAACTAATGAATGGTGTATTTAAACCAATCAATATGGTTCGGATTAAAGACTCTATGGAAAACCCATTCCAAGAATTTAGCCAAAAGCAATTAGAAAGATTTTATAAACAATTAAATGAAACTGGTGTTTACCAACCAGGATATAACACTGATAATCAAATAGAATTTTATTTAGATTTTCAAAACTTTAAGGGTACTAGTTATAAACATGATTATTTTAATACATCAACTAATACATATTCTCCTGTATCAAATGCAAAAGAATTATTAGAAAATGTAGCCCAAGATAAAGGCTTTACTGGTGATATTAATACTCTTAAAATTGTAAGTGAATTAAATTTCACTGGTGAGGATTACATTAACAATTACTATCATGGTGCAAATGGGTCTCAACCAGGGTCAGATTTAAGTAAATTTAAATCCTCAGGTGTAAACCCTGATCCATCTAAGTATGTAGTAATGCAAGTTGTTGATAGGGCTGGAAATCCTTTACCAGATGCATTGGTTGATTTTGGCAAATTTAGTGATAACAATACTGGAGATACTAATTCTACCTATGCTAATTTTAGGCATAGCTTTGCTACTAGTATGGATGCTGTAAATAGTGGAGATAATTTTGCATTAGGAGGTCAGGATTTCTCTGAGTATGGTGATTACTTTTTACCAGGACAACAAATAACAGAGGTTATTAATTTTAATAGTTTTTATGAAAAACAAAATGATGACTTAAATGAATTGTTAAATAGACCAGACGATTTTGTTCATCCTTATACACAATCATACAGAGATATTGTTAATAACCCATCCTTTACTAACGAATTAAATGAATTAATAGGTAATGTTAATACATTAAATGGAGAGGTTAACAGATTAAATGGGCTACTAGCAGATGCAAATGAATCTAGAAATAGGGCTGTAGCTGATTTAGATGTAGCTAATAAAGCACTTAATAAAGCAGCAGAAGATTTAGCTGCATTAGGTGACAATTCAGCAAATGAAGCAGCTTTAACTGCAGCACAACAAAAAGTAACTGATGCAGAAAATAAATTAGCTATAGCAGAAGCAAACAAAGCAGCAGCAGATGCAACAGCTGCTCAAGCAAAAACTGATGCTGAAGAACAAATAGCTGCTAAAGAAATAGAATTATCTGATTTGCAAAAACAACTTGATGATGAAACAGCTAAATCAAGTTACAATGAAACTTTGGTTAATAGTTTAGCTGACCAAATACAACAAGCTACACAAGCAAAAACTGATGCACAGTCTCAACTAGAACTTGTTAATTCACAACTTGAAGGAACTACCAATGAGCAAACAGAACTTATGGGTATACTTGATGGTTTGCTTGCTGAAAAAACAGAAGCAGAAGAAGAAGTGGCAAGATTAACAACTTTAAATACAGAACACTCAAATGAAGAAAAAAGACTTACTGACTTACTAGGCACTGCAAGAACAGAAAGAGACAACAAAGAAGCACTTAGAGCTGCAGCACAAGAAGAAGCAAATACAGCTCAATCTAATTATGAGGCTGAAGAAATTAAATTTAATAATAAAAGTTCTGAATATGATGCAGTTGTATTAGAAAGAGATGACAAGTTAAACCAAATTAATGAAGCTAACCAGGTACTTGCAGGTAACATGACCATGGAAGAACTTAAGTACAAAATATCTCAAGACTTTTTGGGTGCATTAAATGAAGAAAGAGCTAATACTGAAGCACAAAAGAATTTATACAATCAAGCAGTAACTGACAAAACAGAAGCAGAGCAAACTTTTAATAATGAAAAAGAACAACTAAAGGCAACTCACAAAACAGAGGTAGATACACTAAAGGCAACTAATGCACAAGCAGTTGCTAATGCAGAAGCTGCAGGAGAAGCAGAAGTTACAAAGGCACAAACAAAAGCAGCAGAAGATGCTGCAGCATTAGCTACTAAACATGCTGGTGAATTAGATGAGTTAGGATTACAATGGGCTGAAGATGAACAAGGATATTTACAAAAGATTTCTGATGCAGAAGGTGAAAGGGATTTAGCTGTAGCTGCACAGACTACTGCTGAATCAGCATATGAGGGTGTAAAAGCTGAGTATGATGCTTTAGTTATAAGTAATACAGCAGTACAGAATGCACTAAATGCAGCAAATGATTTAAATATAAGCCTTGATCTTAATAACCAAGGTTTAATAAGAGACTTAGTTGAGGCAGGAATAGAAAATACTACAGCCCAACAAGCACTATATGATCAATATGTAATAGATGTAGAAACTGCAAAAGATGACTTAAGGTCAACACTTAATGCACAATACGAAATAGATAAAAAAGCTATAGAAGACAAGTACAATAAAATGATACTTGATAATGCAGCAGCAGCAGCAGATCAAAAGCAAACAGAGCTAGATGCTCAGAGATTACAAATAGAAACCCAAGCAGCAGCAGATGCAGATGCAGCAAAAACAGAAGCAGATAATAAATTTAATGCAAAAGTTATAGAGCTAAATGAACAATTTGCAGCAACCTTACAGGAACAGTTAACAGCAGCTAGAGCTGATGAACAACTTATAGCAAGTGGAAATTTAGCAGCAAGAGAAGCTGAATTAGAAGAACAATATAATGCTGATAAAGCAGCAGCCATTAAAGCAGAACAAGATAAGGCACAGTTAGCACTTAATGAGGAGGTTACTAGAATAAATAATCAAGCATCAGAAGATGCTGCAGAAGCTTCTAGGCTTGCACAAATATCCTTAAATAAAGCTGTAGATGATGAAAGAATAAGAGTAGAGAATATAGCTGCCCAAACATTAGAAGACAGGGAAAATGAGCTAGAATCACAATATCAAATTAATTTAAAAAATGAAACTGATGCCCTTACATTAGGTCATCAAACAGCATTTGATGCACAAACTATTGCCCATGATGCCGAAATTACACAGATTTCTAATACACATAGTGCGACTATGACGGAAACTGTTAATAGACTTAATGCCGAAAAAGATGAAGCATTAAGACTTGCAGGAATTGATTCTGATAATGCTATAAATAAAATTAATAGTGATCATGCAGAAGAGTTAGCCCAAGTAGAAACAGATGCTCAAGCTAGATATGATGAAAAATTAGCAGAAGAATTACAAAAAAAGGATACAACATATGAAGAAGCAGCAGCAGCAGCAGATGCAGAAGCATCAGCATTTTTGGAATCTGAAACAAATAGACTTAATGCAGAAAAACAAACTGCTTTAGATGGTGCTAATGCATCATGGCAGCAAATAGTAACTGATGCTGAAAAAGAATTTGATGATGAAAAGAAAGCTTGGGAAGCACAAAAAACATTATTAGAAATAACAATATCAGATCTTACTCCACCCATACCATTATACCAAGGACCAGAGGGTGAAGATTTTAGAATAAAAGACCCCACTGAAACTGCATATTTAGATAATTTAGCTGGTACAAAACATAATAGAACTAACAAAGTTGTATTTTTACCTACAATGTATAAGTATGAAAACAATGTAGTGTATGATCCTGCTCAATTTAATGATGAAGATTTATGGGCTAGTGACACTATACAAGAATTATATTACAATGGGTTTCCACAAACTGATGAAGCTATATTAGAGTTTATTAGAAATAACCCAGATGCATTTCCTGACTTTGATGAAAATGGTTTGCCAAGTGATGCAAGAGTTTCTTTAATAGAATCAATTCAAAATGGTATAATGGATGCAGGATTTGCTTTGCAACAAATTTCTGGTGGTTCACTTGGCACAAGTGCATTGAATCTTGTAGGAATATTTTTTGCAGGGGGAGTCCCAATAGGGAACATATTAAATGCAGCAGGAGACTTATTCGGACCAGACAATGCTATTGAGTTAGCAGGAGTTATAGCTAGACAAATAAACAATTCACAGAATTTTGGAGAAAACAAAAATGTTGATTTTAAAGTAGAATTAGATCAAGCACTAATAAGAGATAATATTGAATTTTATGACCCAGATGATTATGATGACCCCAACAACCCTTTTTATGGTATGGATGAAGAAATAGAAAACCCAAATGAAGTTGAAGGTGGAAACACTATTATCAACACAGGCACTGGTACGATAAACACAGGTCCAGGAGGCACAAGTGTAACAGGTACAGTTTCATATGATGATGTAAACTTAGGAGATCCTACTGATTATCTGTACCAATTATTAAGAATCCTTAAGGGAGAAACATTTGCAAACAATTTTAAAGACAAAGGTTTAGCTGATGCTGAAGGTTTTGCTATTGTATCTCAATACATGGATGACACTGCTATTGATGCAGCTATTAGATCTAATGCAGTAGATGAAGCAGCACTATTTGGAACAGATGAACAAAGGGGTTCTATTGAAATAGGTGAAGAAGCTGCTCAAAAAATACAAGATATAGCAAATGCTTTAAGGGATGACCAAGCATTATCAGATATAGAACTTATTACAAAATATGGAGCTGATGCTGCAAAAGCTATAAGGGAACTTGATCCTGATAGGCTTGAGCAAAGAAGTATGCTTGAAGCATTGTCCAAAAAAAGGATGCAAGAAGCTCTTGATTTCTCTTCTGAAGCTACAGCAACAGAAAGAGCTTTAGAAAATTCAGCATTAGAATTAGTTAATAATCTACAGGGTGAGTCTCTTATTGAGAAAGCTGTAAGAACTGCAGCATTAGGACAATTAGATCCAGCACTTACTGAAAATGAAGCCTTGATGCAAGGAAGGGCTACTGAGTTTTTACAAAGCACTGGCAAATTATCACCTCAACAATCATTAGAACTACAAGAAAAAATATCTTCTGGTCTAAGGAAACAAGGTAGGCTTGATGATACCTTTGGTATTAAGACAGAAATGCTTGGGAGGATAGAGGCTGAGTTAGATAAGGAAAGATCAGATCTTACATTTGGTGCAGGTCTAATGGGCACATTTGAGCAAATGTATGGTGATAGACTATTGAGAGGAGCAGGTCTTGGGACTACAGCAGAACAAATGCAGTCATCAAGAAGGGCTGATAATAGAGCAGATTTATCATTAGCCTCTGATTTGACAACTCAATTATATAATAATGAAAATGTTAGATTACAACAAGGACAAGCTAAAGATGTTCTAGCTGCTAATTTACAAAATCAATATGATTCACAAAGCACTAGAGACTTAGAGGCTGTAACAAATATGATAGGTATAACAAATCCTTATGGAGCTGATACATTATCACAGGCTACTTCAGGTAATATTGAAGCACCAACTAATCTCAATACATTGATAGGTATGGGTGCTACTGATTATTCTAATGCACAAAACTTTAGTAGTACCATGGAGGGTATTGCTGCCTTGAGACAAGGTGGTAGGGATTATAGTGATTTATTATCCCAAGGTGCTAGGGGTTATACATCTGCATCTCAAACAGGCAGAAATCAATATACCCCTACTTTTGAAAATAATTATCAAGGTTTTGGAGATCTTGGTTTTGGTGAAAAACTAGGTGTTATAACTAGTGAATATGATAGATTTACAGGGATACAAAACAGGGGTGGATTTACAGGAGATCCAAACACAAATATTCTAAATGATCCTTTGGGTGCTTTAAATCAATTCATAAGAGGATTCCCAGGACAATCATAACATGGCATTTACAAACTTAACTTCTCAAGCACAACCTAACATACCTCAACCAAGTTATGATAACTTATATAGTGGTGTAGCTGCAGGTACTCAACTCAAAGCACAGGGTGAAGCAACAAAAGTAAATTTAATCAAACAAGGTTTGGAGCAATTTCAAAAAAACCAACAATTACTATCTCAATCTATTGGTACATATGCAGCAGCATTGCAAACAAATGAACAATTTGCAAGCCAAGTCCAAAATGAAATACTTAATAAAACAAGTTTAGGTAAATCTTTTTCAGCCATGAACTCTGGTAACATAAGTTTATCAGATGCATTAGCTGCTTCACAATATGCTACACAATATGGTGCAGGAGCTGAAGCACAAAGTATGGCTAAGTATAGAGATGCTCAAGTACAAGAGTTGACATTCAAGAGAGAGCAACTAGAAAATGCAGAGATAATTGGTGGTACAGCTACAAACTTCTTAGGTCAATTTTATGATGATGAAGGTAAACTTGATGTTAATAGTGCAATGACAAATCTTAGATCAGTAACCCCTGATACAATTAGGGAAATGCTTAGTTTGTCATCAGATCAATTACCTGATAATGATATAAATACATTCCTTAACTCATTCAAAAATGATGTAGGACAAAAGATTACAGAAGCACAGAAAAACAAAGTTGTTCAAGAACCCTTGTTTACACCTGAGTTAATTCAAACTCCTATTGATAATGTTTATGTGGTTTCCAATAGAACTGGTAGTAAAATAGATATTGTAAAGCCTCCTCACAAAAATGAATCAAAGAATACTATTGAAATTCTTGAAGAAGAACTAATAGCTTTAGAGAAATTAAAAAAAGATGGGAACATAAGTGATGCTGAATATGATTATATAAGGGCTAAAAAACTTAAGTCTTTTAGTAATGAAGGTATGGGCTTAAGTACAGTAGCAGGTTATGCAGCTGACATGGCTAATATGTATGCAGGTAGTCCTATGTTGGCTGATGGTAATTTCAATCCAGAGTGGATTAAAACCTTTTCTATTTTTGCAAATACAAGTGAGCTAACAATGGATCAAACAATAAGCCAACTTACTGACCTGTCTGTATTTAATCCAAATGATGCATTGGGAAATCTATCTGAAGAAGATAGGCATAGATTATTACAACAACTTGCTATGGTAGCAAAAGGAATAAAAGATGGTACAATAGATTTATCATCATTCACAAATAGCAATTTAGAGCCAGGTGATCCAAAATAATTTACAATGGACAATGAATCAAAACCTAAATTTGACAAAAATAAACCATACGAAAGATTACCAGATGATGGTAATTTTGTAGTATGGGAGCAAGGTAATCATACCTATAAAGAGGCAAGACCTCAATATACTTTACCAAGCATTAATCAAAGGGAGGCAATAGTGCAAGAGCAAATAGGGAAGAGCAATCCCTTTGCTATTGATATGTCTAATGCTATACTACAAGCAGGAGCACATAACCTAGATGTTGAGAGGGAAGAAAAAGTTGGAGTTGGTAAGGTATTTAAATTGGCTGTAGCAGAAGCAGCTGCAATAGAAGGAGCGACATGGCTTGGGGCAAAGGGGGGAGGAGCAACAGGATTAGCTACTTCACTAGGATTAGGGGTAGCTGGACCACAGGCTTTATTACCTGAAGAAGCTATAACTGCACCTTTGTTTACAGCTGTAGGTAGCTTTATTGGTGGCAATGGTGGAAGAATAATGTCTGCCTATAACATGAGTTTACATACACAAAGGCAGTTGGGCTTAGAACCATCTAAGGGTATGGCATTATTGGATGTTGTTTTAGCATACAATCCATTGGGTAGAATAGCTAAACATAACAAATGGATAAAGAGGGTAGGCATGAATGTCGGTACTGATGCTATCAAAAAATTATCTACACAAGAAATAATTTCTAGGGGAGTTGCTGCTTCATTACATCAAACTAACAATGCACTAAAGAAACCAATGTTTAACATGGCTTCTGGTACAGTGGGTGGTGGTGTAACAGGTGGTATCTATAGTAGTTATACCCAGTTCGAACAATATGGGAATATTACCTTAGGTCAAATATTAGAGGATTCAAGAGATACTGCTATATTTGGTTTCTTCACCTCAGGTGGTATAAACATTTTAGGGAAAGGGAAACATTATACATTAAAACAATTTGATGAAGCAGTTCACAATAAGAAACATGCTTTCCATAAAGATGCTAAAACATTGACTAAGATAATGGATGGTCAAGTACAAGCTACTGATGGTTTATTGGCAAAAAAAGCATCAGAATATTGGATGAGTTTTAAGATAGGTTTTTCTGATAAAAATGAATTTCTAAAAAGATTACAAAAAGAATCTGGTGGTGTAGATTACCACCAAAAGGGTGGTATACTAAAGGTTACTGATGCTACAGATGCTTATGCAGCAGCAAGAATTGGTGAGCAAAACATTGTAACACATCAAAGAAAAGCTAGTGAAGCTGCAGCTTTTATCAAAGATCAAACAGCAGAATATGCTGGTTTCAATGGTCTTAAGTTTAATGAAATGAGAGAGGTGGTTAATAACTATATGCTCACTAGAAGATACTTGGAGCTTAATAGAAACAATGCTCATTTAAATAAAACTGGTGGTAAGAAATCTCCATTCACAGGTATACCAGATGAAGAATTACAAAAAAGGCTAGATGATATAGAAAGCCTTACATACTTTCCTGATGTTAAAAAAATTGTTGATCAAAAACAAAAGTTAGCTCATGAGATATTAAACAGACAAGTGGATGGTGGTATAATTAAAGGAGATCATGCAGTTAAAATTATACAAAAGAATCCATTTTATGTTCCTTTAAATAGAGAAAGCAGCTATGTGGGTAAAATTAATTTTATGCAATCAAACAAGGGTGCTTTTTCTGATGTAACACCTGTGTCCCAAAGGGCTCTTTCCCAAGATCCAGCAGGACAAACCAGGGATTTAGATGTAAACATTAGGTATTCATTAGATGATTCTATTTCAAAGGCACAACATAATAAAACAAGAAATGTGGCAGCTAAGTTATTGCAAGCTAACCCACATGTACAAGATTATCTTGGAAAACCTGTTGTCCTAAAACATGACAAGACTGGCAGACCATTAACTATTGAGTATGATCCTGGTCATAAAGCCAATGAACTTGTTTACTATGAGAATGGCACAAGGAAAGCCATACAGTTTAATGAAAAAAATGAGTCATCAGTAATGTTAGCAAATACATTAGGTTGGATGCCAACAGATCATGCTAAATTAAGTACACAAAATGTAGTAAATACATTTGCAAATACCATGGGGTTTTTAAATAAGTTTCAAGCACAAGGCTTAACAGGTTTAAACCCAGAGTTCTTAGGTAGAAATTTAATAAGAGATAGGCAAGAAGCTTACTTCCAATCACTTGGCAAGTTTGGTATCAAGCAAGCATTTTCTTTATTTAATCCTAAAAATTTATTTGCTGATGGTCATACCATATGGAGATACCAAAGAAGAAATGCTTTTGCAAAAGAAGGAAACAAGCAACTAGGTTTTAATGAACCATTGTCTAAAGCTGATATAGAGTATGAAGAGTTTGTTCGCAATGGTGGTCATGCAGGTGGTTATGGTGTAGACTTTGCAAATGATATGTGGAAATATGCAAAAGAGCTAGACATGAAAACTATTGCAAGTCAAAATTTTGCTAAGAATAGTAGGAATTTCGGCAGGATGATAGAGTCAGTTAATGCTGTGTTTGAACAAAATTCAAGATACAATGTTTACAAGCAAGCAAAGAAGGCAGGTCTTACTCCCCAGCAAGCAGGATTAGCAGCAAGAGATTCTTCCTTTGATCCAATGTTAAGGGGTAGAAATACTAATATCTTATCTGCAGCTTATATATTTGCTAATCCAGCACTACAAAGCAGCAAGAATTTCTTTAGGAGAATAGACCCAAGAACTGTAAAGGGCAGAGAGGCTAGTACAAATTACTTTGGCTCTCTATTGCTTTTGAATTTAGCTTCTGAGTATCACAATAATAGTATTGACCCAGATTGGAGAGACAAAATAGGTTACCAGAAATACAATCAATGGGATGAGAATATGCACCTAAGGTTTATAGATCCTAGTCATAAAAAAAATGTTACTAATAGTGTAACAGGTGAAGTAGAAACTGTAACAGAGCTTAACCCTAATGGCAGTTATAATTACTTTAGAGTACCCTTAGGTTATCTTACTGCAATATTTAATGCACCAGCATCATTGACTGCTAGGTACATGATGGGTTCTAAGATAAGAGAAATAGATAGTGGAGAGTACAATCCAGTAAATCTACTAGCTAAAAAATCATTTGATACAATGGTGGATAATGCTAGTCCTATACCTATTGATTTACAACCTACACTGTATACTAACTTTAGGAATTTTACAGGCAATCAAGAATTAAATGCACTTGGTCAAAGGGTAAGTACATGGAATCCTAATACTAAAAGCAAAAGGTATGAGAAGGATTCAAAGACAGTACAAAACTTTAAAGCAGAAGAAAAAATACCTGAAGGATATGATAGGAAAGCAATGGGTATTGTGTTTATGAAGTTAGCACAAGCAGTAGATATGACTAGTGATCTAGTTGGACAAGAAACAAATATTACACCAGAGACTTTAGAGTATGCAGCAAAGACATATTTGAAACCTGTATATACTACTCTCCCCAAGATGTGGGAAACTACTTCAGCCCTATACAATAATATGGTTTATGGAAAACCATTACCAAGAGACAGTAAAGGTGGGTTAGATTTATTTATTATAAGAAATTACTATGGGACTAGCTATGGTAGTGACATAGTTAAAGAACTAGATATAAGACAAAGCATGCAATCTGTTGAAGATCAAATGTATATAGGTGATAACAAAGCTTATAACAATCTCAAGGGATTAGAGAGAAAATACAGGAAGCTAAAGTCTGATGCACAATACATGAATCAAATGGATTTTGAATTAGCACAAAAAGAATTTATACAATTAGGGCAAGAATACTTTAGTGGTACACCTAGCTATATGGAATTGTGGCTCAAGAAGAAGAAAGATATTGATAACAATTTAGGTTACCAAACCAAAAGAATTAGGGGTAAGGGTAGAACTGAGCAAGCAAGAATAATGCTTGATATAAAAAAGAACCAACCTACCAGTGTCTATGAATCTATATCCAATAGCCTAATAGATGATAAGATCATTAATGCTACTACTGTTAAGAGACAAAAAATCCTGGAAGATCTTGAAAAAAATGGTGAACTCATAGGTCTAAGTCCATTAGCACAGGAAGAACTTATTAGGTCTTCTACTTATAATGTTAAAGCAAAAAAAAATAAGTAGATAGGTGGTTGAAAAGGGCAAAATGATAAACCCTAATAACATCTTAATAGTTAAACTACCTACCTACAAAGTCTTTTATTCTGCAGCAACCCTTAAGGAACTCAAACTCCCCATCAGCATAGCTCTGTCCAGCTCTCTGCTTTGGTCTGCACCATCTTAAGTTGCTATCATTTAATGAATCAGAATTAAGTGTATATAAAAATGTAACTGAATCAGCATCTCTTTCTAGTGATGAACTATCACCAAGATCAGACAACCTTGGCTGCCTATCCTCTCTCTCTGATTCTCTGTTTAATTGTGCTACCACAATGATAGGTATTTTTAATTGCCTAGCTAAAGACTTAAGTGACCTAGATATACTAGAGATTTGTTCATCTCTCCTGGTCCCTTCACCCTTCATAAGTTGTATGTAATCTACAACCATTAATTTCATGTCATGTTTTCTAGACCAATACCTAGCCTTTGATGCAACCTTCTCAAATGTATCAGCCCTTTCATCTATAAGAATCTTCATGTTTGAAATAGATTTTAAAGCATCATTAAATTTATCTAAAGATTCCTTTGTTGCTACCTTGTCGTATATTTGTTGGACTTGCACACCAGATAAAGTAGAACACATTTTCTCAATGAGTTCATCATCACCCATTTCCAAACTAAAAATCCCTACACCTTTACCATTCATTGCTGCCCTTAGTGCTACATTCATAGCAAATGTAGTTTTACCTCTACCAGGTCTTGCAGCTACAATACATATTTGTCCTGGACCAAAGCCATTTCTTTTTAAACTACTATCATAACTCTTTATGCCTGTAGGTATGTACTCATTTGTTTCCTTTGCATATACATTATTCTTAACTCTTGATATAGCATCTTGTAAATCAAAATCTTGGCTGTAAGATAAGTTAATCTTAGCCACATTAGTTTCAAGTGTTGAGCATAAAGTCTCTGAGTTATCAGCTTGCTCAGTTGCTGCTTCTATAGAAAGCCGACATGCCCTTATGAGATTTCTAAGCTTGGACTTTTCTTTTACTTGTTTAGCTGCCCAAGTTCCTTTAAGTCCAGTGGAAGTTGTATTGGCTATCTCATATATATATGTAAGCCCACCAACTATACCTTCTTGCCCATTGGATCTAAGTTTTTCTAGTAAACTTATTTCATCTACTGGTTCACCAGCTAATGCAAGATCCTTAATAGTCTTGTATATTATTTGATGTGCCTCTTGAAAAAAATCTGGCTCTTGTACGATTTGAGATAAGTTATCAAATGTAGAACCATCACTTGTTAAAAGGCATGAAGCCAGAACAATTTGTTCTGACTCCATACTATGGGGTAGATTAGAATGGGATTTTGTCATTCTCTTCTACATTACTTTTCTCTTGTGGTTTCTCTTGAAACTCAGAGAACTTAACTGAGTAATATGTACCACCATTCTTGGCTTTGTTTTTCCATAGAGCCATTCGATACTCCTTGCCCTCAATGTTAGCAGGACCAGAGGCAACTGGATGCTTATCAGATTTGGGGTCAGAGTCAGGGAACATTCTACCTGAGTTTATTTTTAGTTCTTGTGTCATAATATATCAGCTGTTTGCTTTTCCTTTCCATGTGTATTAGTTGAGTCTGGATCTTTGGTGTCATCAATGGCAAACAAACCATTGAGTGCATACTTCCTTGCATAAGAACTAGCTGACCCTGTGATTTGTGCATCATCCATACCTTTCTTAACTGCTGCTTCTCTTGCATATGCAGTTGAGAACACTAGGTCTTTGCCTTCATCTAGTAGGGTTACCTCTGCTCTTATGTAGTAACGATCACCAAGTTGTTCCATCCTATCATTTATAACTAGAGAGCACTCAACCTCTGTTGTAAGTGGTTTAAGTGCTTCAAGAATATCTTCAGCAGATCTATATCTATAGTTGCCGAATTTATTCAGTTGCCCCTTAGGGGCTTTAAGCTTTGCCTGTATCCAAGCAAGCTTTTGTCTTATGTTTTGTTTTGTTTTTTCCATAAAATTCTTTTTTCAAAAAGAGTTCATAAAGCTTTACTCTTTGTTTGATATTTTTGCAAGCATTTATTTCCTCCTTAGTGTAACCAAATGTATGTAGTGCAAACTCCTGGTCATCTTTCTTTAGCCTACTAAACCTAGATGTAAGTTGTTTACAACCAACAGGATGTAGGTAATTAGTGTTGGGTTTATTTAGGTACTCACCTATGTTGATTAACACATCACATATATTTTCTGACTTGCCTCTACACATTGTGTAAAAAATATTTTCTATCTTACCTATTAATGTATTAGCTTCACTACTTATCACACCCCTAATCATACCATCTTTGTGGTCATGGTCTACACAATATTTATTATAACCTTCCCCTAAGATAGGGCATTGCTTTGGTTCATTTGAAATTCTCCAAGCCTGTAATTTATTTGCAGGTATATACTTCATTCAATTTCTTCAACACCTATCACCCTTACTCTTGCTCCCTTTTTATTAACAGCAACTTCACCTATCTTTGCTGCTTTATTTGTAACAAATTTAATTGCTTCCTTCTTTGTGTTTGCCCACTTAGATACACATGATGTGTGCTCTGGTGGCATCTCTAAATTTTTATAGTAAATTACATATCGGTTCATGTGAATTTAACTATCCTTCCTCTTGATATTTTTACATCATAAAAATTCTCACCCTCAGGCATAGCTTGTGTTGGTATCTCTATCACAGGTGAATCAAGTATTACATCTTCATGTAGCCTTATGAATTTACTAAGTGCTGCATTCCAGGTGAATAACAAAGTTGGCATATCTAATTTAAAAAATTTTCTTTTCCTGTGAGGGACATGTAGTGTGGTGTATGGAAACCTATCCTCCTTCCACATAAGCCTGTTCTCTACTTCTATGTAACAAACATTGGGCACTATTAAATCAACACCATATTCATTTGGATTATCTATAGCTTCATAACCAAATCTACTTACATAATACTTTGATACTGTCCTAGCAGGCTGGTCAGCTTGATCAAACACATGTTGCTCAAACTTTTTATTCTTACTTATAATCATTCGTTCATCCAATCCATGTAGTATATTTGTCTTAGTAATCTAAATCTTTTTATACCCTTTCTTAACTGTGCCTTACTCCAGTTCTTATGGTAATGTTTTTGTGTTTCAGTACAGATACACACACTTGTGATTGCAGGATAATAATTTAATTCTAATTCTTCCTTGATCCACATTGATTCAATGGCAAGTTGTGAGCAATCCTTCTTCTCATAGAACTTACCACCTGACCCTTTAGTATCCCTACATTTGTAGTCAAACAAATGATACTTGCCATCCCACATTGCAACAAGGTCTATGCTTCCAGCACTTCTCTCTTTGTCAGAGACTGCTATCTTTTCGCACTCAATAATCTTGATGTCATTCTCTCCTATGAAATCTAAGAAAGGCTCAACCCACCCATCCCAGGGTGTTTCATTTTCGTCAAGTCCCTCATCAGTTATCCTATTGTTTAATACATCTTCAAGTCTACCATGTACAGCTGTTCCAAACTCATTGGATCTAATAGGCTTACCATCAATGGGACTTGTTCGATACCCATACTTGATGTCCATGATTTGCCTGGATGTAGCATCAGGATATTGTCTAGCTAGATCACATATCTTTTGTGGAATCCAAATGTTGTGAAGATAATCTTCCATCTGAATACCCAATATAGTAGTAACACTTGGGTAAGCCTTAAGTTTCTTGGCTTGTGCTGGGGTTCTTGCAGCAGTAAGCTTGGGGTAAGCACCATTGCAATTATAAAAGTGACTCATTTTTTCTTTTTAGTTTTTGTTTTTTTAGCTGCCTTACTTATTATTTTAATAGTTCTCATAATTCCTCCATGTCCATGATGTATTGAATGACATCTCTAACATCTTGCTTTCTTTTATCAAATGAGAATGGATGATCACATACAAACTTATCTTGCTTGTATACATACACATCATCCTCACCATACTCTATCCTTAGTTTATTATCTATGATAAAATCTAAGATAGCAGCATCACTCCTGGGTGGTAACTCAGGTGTTTCTTTCCTCATGTATTTGTCTCCATCTAAAAGGTTTGCAATGTAGCAATCCTTGTAATCTCCAAATCTAGTTTGTTTTAAAACTATATTCTGTTGATCCATACCTTGGGCTGGACCATTGGGGAACTCCCATAAAGCTAATTTATTGGGTGGTTTCATATTGTTTATTTAGCATTGAGTAATTTAAGTGTCAAGTTTAATAATGATGCAGCTATTTTAATTACAAACAGTAAGTATAAACCTACAATCATACCTTCAAGTAATCTAATAAAATATCTCACTCCTTATCCATGGATATTTGATCACAGAATTTACTACATACTGGTATCTTAATTTTACTAAACTGCCCTAGGCTTTGTACAAGTTCTGATAGATACATGTTCCTATAGGTTGCTTTGTTCTTAGCACCCTTAGGTCTGCCTCTGGTTTTAGTAGATGTCATTGATGTGTTCATTTATTTCTCCTTCTATTTTTTGTTTATGTGCATAGGACATTGGATAGTCATGACTCTTTATGAATCTAATCTCTTCAATATCCCAATCATCTAGTTCTATTTGTTGCCAACTCTCTGATACTGATTGCTCTCCATGCATGCTAGTGCATTCATAACTAGTAATGGTGTAGTTAGCATTTACTTTTATATCAATAAATTTATTGGACTCAATTTCTAAGTCATATAAATCTATGGTCTCATTGTGTTCTCCTGGTTCTCT
>Ga0209535_1001375_pt1 | contig 16678 bp, 14 predicted proteins | sample LinPmetageLP28_FD_184041 | JGI IMG/M metagenome (GOLD analysis project Ga0209535, IMG submission 184041) | Marine viral communities from the Pacific Ocean - LP-28 (SPAdes) (version 2) | ecosystem: Environmental > Aquatic > Marine > Oceanic | place: Pacific Ocean | collected 2009-08-22 | reverse complement strand
AATTGTACTCCTTCTTTGACCTTAGAATTAGTTTCTATTTTTATTTTACTATAACGCCTCATTATGCCGTAGGTTCTAATCTCGAAATAAATTTAGATTCTGGGGATTCTAAGTTAGTAATAGTACGAGGTAAGAAATTATGAATAGGTTTAAAACTAAAACTAGCATCTATTAACATAGGTAATTCCGCTGTGTTAGTATCTATGCTGCTATCGTTATTTCGCGCTGTTTCCCACGTAGAATCTTCGGGTATTTGGTACTCGATGTTTTCCATTACTCCGGGTGTACTAACAATATAATCACCTATAGTAAGGTATACTATGTTGCCCCTCATAAAACCATTTGGGGAATAATCGGGAGCCATTATTGAGGATAAATAATTTAATTTTTTATAAATTGGGAAAAGTTCTGCTCGAGAATGAACATAAATTCTAAATCCTATGCTTATGCTTCTATCGTACCCTTCATATCTGTAGAAATTTTCTCCTCTTCCCATATATTTAAAACTATTCCAAGTAGCACTATGTGAGTCACTAAAGTTAGTCAAATAAGCCCTTAAGTGAACATATGTTTTTTCTTCGGGATTATTATTATCTAAAACCCCAAAATTAAACTTAATAACATCATCGTATCCTTGACCAGTTTGTGCCTCGCTACTTTTGTATATAGAATTGTAATTAACTAAATCAGTTCCTCGAGTGACTGTAGGGGCTCCTTCATAATACGTTTGTCTATTAAGGTCTGAACTATGACCTGGTTCACCTGCTCCAAATGTTTTATTTCTGTTAAATTGGGAATAATCAGTTAATCTACCTAAAATATTAGATTTAACAGAAGGGGAAGCAGTAGAATTATTATTTAAAGCAACCAAAAAGTTACCAATAGAAGAAATCCCAGTACCTGTTAAACGAGTAAGACTTACTTCACTATCTAATTGATCATAAGTTAAGGCTATAATTTGTTTTTTAAGTTCTTTTTGAGATAAGTTTTCATTCCACTCTTCAGTAAAGGAAGTTCGTTTTATTTTAGTTAAACCAATACCCCCTACAGAACCTGGGCCCCCTAGATATTGGAGAAGGACTCCTTCATTAGTAGTATTAACTTGAATAGTAGTAGCTAGAGGTTTAGGAGATTTATTTAATTTAGTAGTTTTTAATGCTGTTAATCTATTTAAACCTCCTCCATCTCCATTAAATTGATTTCTTTGAACATATTCATACTTTGAAGTATCGTCAATATCAGGAAATATACCATCTTTAACAAAATGGATGCCTTGATTAGCCCCTACTCCTATTTGAGCTAGGGTATTTACAGGATTATAAATTCGGTCAGGGCTACTCGCAATTGTTTTAACCCCAGATAGTGCTAAAGCTTGTTGTTTAGCTAAAAAAATTAAACCTCCAGTACCATCTAAACCCCATTTAGTAATTCGTTCTAAATCTGTTCCTATAGCAGAAAGAACTCCTGTTCTGCCTATTGAATCCCTCCCTATAAAATCTGTAGGGTTAGAATCGTCGTAAGCAGGAAGGGGAGTTCTTATGTAAGGTTGTTTTCCGGCACTATAAGGTAAATCCCTTAGATTAGTTTGTAGATCTATAATACCGGGCATTCAACACAAAATTAGGAAGGTGGGTTATCTAAATATTTTGTGGGAGTAGCTCCATTATCTCTATCTAAGGTAGATCCTTCAAGAGTAACAATTCCCTCATTTGAAGGGGAAGTATTTGTTAATGCTGGGTCTTGTCCTCCTAAGCTTAATGCGCTTTGTGCTGCTGAGTCTTTAAGTGCCATGTTATTAAAATTTTAAGTGTTAAAAAAATTGATTTATTATAAATATTGTAAAATTTGGGATTATTGAACCCTAAATGAATTCCTTCCCATAGCCTCACCAACCTTATTACCGTCTAATTCTATAACCATTGGTTGGTTTACTACTTGGGCCATTTGTTGAACAAATGTTCCCATAATTTCTTTAAGTTCACGAATTTCTTGTTGGGTTTTTTCGTTACTTTGGGTAAAATCATCTAATGGAACTACTGCTTCGGAACCTGCTTCACCTATCATAGCTAAAGTAGCTTTATTAGCAATGCCACCTTCTGCTAGCGCGGGGATTGTAGGAATATTAGTTTTAATACCAAAGGCAGGGGTGAGTCTGGTTTCTTCGAATTCAAAAGTAAGCGCGGAGTTGATTTTCCCGATTAAGGAATTTATTAGGCTTATTATACCATTTACAGGGGTTTTAAGAAATTCTAAGATTTTGCTTCCTATATCCCCAAAAATATTTACAAATGTATTTTTTAAGTAATTAAAAACCCCACCAAATATTTTTTTTAAACTTCCAAAGGCACCCCCTAAATCTCCTGAGAATACGTTTGAAAAAAATTCTGAAACACCTGAGAAAACAGTAGAAAATAGTTCTTTAAGATTATCGAATTGGTTACGGAGTTTATCAAAAATAAAAGAAAATGCCTTGCCTCCCATTTCTTTTACAAAATTAAAAGCAGTAGTTAATCCTTTTTTAATACTATCTCCTGTTCTTTTTAGAGCTTTAGATGTTTTTTTACGATCTAATAAACCAAATGTTAGGCCTGAGAGGGCACCACCAAGTCCTGCTGCTACTTTTTCTCCTGTGGTTACTTTTTCACCATCTTTTTTATCAAAAATAGTACTTGCATCTTGAACACCTTTGGCAGCATCAAATAAAGCTAAACCTGCTGTTGCTATTAACCCTACACCCGGGATAGCTTTTAATAAAGCTTTACCTCCACCTTTAGTAAGCATCTTTAAACCCTTACCCCCTAATCTTCCTTTCATACCCTTCCCTCCCTTTAACAAATCAAACATCCCACTATCCGCCTGTCTTATATACATAGGGTTTCTTTTAGACCCCCTTTCTACAAGGGATTTACCAAATTTAACAGCAACCCCTCCAATACCCGCTAAAGCGGTACCTCCAAATAAGGCTGCTAAAGGTGATTCTGTAAAGAATGTTTTGACTGAGGTTATGCCTGTCATTATTGTATCAATAAAGGCTTTACCGTCTGTTATTAATTTATCTAAATCGATACTTTCTACAGCATCTAGCATTTTTATTCCTACATCATTTAGGAATGTACCAAATGACTTAGCAGGACCTTCAAGCAATGATGAAAATTTAGTCCCAGCATCCCCTACATCACCTCCAAATCTAGAGAAGAAGGGTTCCATTTGGTCAGTAATAATTTTCCTAAGATCTTCTACAGTTTGTAGAATAGACCTAAATCCTTCAGCAACAGGTTTCATTGCCATTGCCATTTCAAATTGAGCATCAACAAGATCTCTTTGGCGTTGTTCTTCTTCTTCTTTAGCAGAAACGTTTCTTAGTTGATCTGTTAATGCTTCGGAAGCACCTTTTTTCTTAAGTGCAGCAATTGCTTTTTCTTCAGATCCCGTTTCTTTAAGAAGTTTATTAAATTGTTGTTGAGCTGAGCTCATGTCATCGAATCCTGTATTAGCTAATAATTCTTGGGTTTTAAGAGTTTTAGCTAATTCATCACGTGTCATACCCACCGAAGCTGCTAAAGCTTCTTGCTGCATAACATTCATTTTACCAAATTCAGCAGCAGATCCTATTTGACTAGCTACTTCTTCTGCTACACCTGCTAAATCACCTTGTAAGGCTAATTGTCTTGCTTTATCTAATTGAAGATCCCTACCTATTAATAATTCAGCCTCCATTTCTTTAGCAATAGAATCTTCAAAACTAAGTAAGCTACTACTTATACCCTCAATTTTACCCATTTCTAAGCCCATTTTTTTAGCTTGGAAAGCAGCATCTGCTAAAGATTTACCTTGTCCTCTTAAAGTTAATTGGGTAGCAGCACTTGTACCCGCTATTTCTTTCATTATTTCTTTTTCAGAAATAGCAATATTGTTTCTAGCTTTTAAAGCTTGAATTTCAGATTTATATTGAAGTACAGTATCCGCTGTAGTTTCACCTGATAGTTCTGCTAGTTTAGTAAATTCAGCAGCTTCTTGATTAGATAATCCTAATAAGTTTACTAATTGACCTACTGTTTTTATAGTATCAGTAGAGAATTTTTGTGTTGTACCAAACGATTCATTTAACCCCGCTGCAAGTTTCATAACTTCTTCGGGAAGCATTCCTATTTCTCTGTTAACTTGTTTTGCTTGGTTAAATAGACCTTGAGCTTCTTTAGTACCAACACCCAAGCTAGTAGCGGTATCTGCAACATCTTTAGAAATTTGGAAAAATAATTGTTCACCTACTTGAAAAGATTCCATAAAACTTCCAATTGAAAGAAATTTCTTTTTTAAGAAACTAACGGCTCCAGTTGCTAAACCTTTTATTTCACCAAAGGCATCTGAAATGGGGCTAAAGAGGGCTCCTGCTATTTTTTTACCAATTCCAAATAAAAATTTACCAGCTCCTAAAGCTATTAATCCTATTTTAATTTCTTTTAAAGCTCCTTGGAATGTTCCCTTAATTCCAGCTCCTAATACTTTTAATCTATCTCCAAATGTAGATTGTTCCTGACCTGCATCTGTAAGTTCATCTGCTAGGGTAGAAGCTGCTTCTGCTCCTTGTGTAAGTCCTAATGCTAAAGCAGAACTTTCTAATCCCATTTTTTTAAGAACTTTTTCAGCTGCACCCAAAGATATATTAAATAATCCTTGGGCTTCTTCTATATTAATTATAGCTTGTTCTTCTTCTTCTAAATAATCAACAGCTTCATCTAGTAAAGAAGTTTGATCCTGAAGGAGGGCTACGGCAGCTGCTGAAGGATCTAAACGTTGCTGTTCGACACTTAATAGAGAAGTTAAATCCGAGATAGATCCTCGGTAGGCTTCTCTTTGCTCCATTATAACGTCTAACTGAGCATATAAATCATTAGTGTTACCCCCTAAAGCTTCAGTCCCATCAATTGCTTTTTCTAAAGATTCTTGTTGTGAAACAATTTTAGCTAAAGCATCTTGTTGAGATTTTAAACTATTTTCTTTTAAAATATAGGATTGAGCAGCTTTAAGATCCCCCTCATTAATTTCTTTAGATTTAGCAGCTATTAAATTTTGATTTTTTTGGATTTGGTCCAAAATACCTTTTCTATCTTTGGTAACTTTAGTTAAGCTAGTGTAGTCTACTTTTAATTTAGATAATGAACCAATATTTTGTTTTGAAATTGCTAAAATTTCTTTATCAAGGGTAACCCTTTCTTTTATTCTACTAGTTTGAAATTTAATTTGGTCTGCTAGCTGGGCTCCCAATGATAGAGTTTCACCTAAAAATTCTTGAGATTCTTTAACATAATCGTTAAATTCTTTTTGATTATTTACCTGTTCTTCAGAAGCCATATAAGGTGTTTTGCTATAAATATTAAAGGGTAGCGCTTTTGCACTACCCTTTTATACACGTTTACCGGGTTGGAAATCTGAGGGGGGCTTAGCAAAATCTATTTGTCTAGTCCCACCTGAAGCGTTTTGTTGGGTTTTGTTAGCTGAATTTTTTTCGTCTAAGAAGGTAGAAATTCTATTGTATGTAAATCTTCTTAACCAAATAGGCATATTATATACTACATGCCAATCAAACCCACCCTTACCATGGTATACTATATCATGGATTACTTCAAATAAATTTAGCCTATATTCAGGCGTCAGGCCAAAAAAATGTGACCCCGATAGGAATCTTTACATCTAGCTGAGCATCACCTCCATCTTCGGGGTAATAATCAAATGTAAGATTCATATCGGGCTGGATCTCCTTGATATGCTCTCTTAATGCTCTAGAATCGCGAGCTAAGAGATAGGTGTTTACAAATTCTCTAATAGTTTTCTTTTCAGAATCTCCATTTACAGATAATATCATCTGCTTTAACCTCATTGATAATTCTGGTGAGGCTTGTTTGTTAATTTTTTTAGCTCCTTTAATTTCTGCTTCAATCATTTTTTCATCCTTATTATTAAGAATTTTAAATGTTATAGGAGTATCTGTGTGGGGGAGAGTAAAATGAAATTCATTTGTATTAGGTTCTACCAAATGTTCTTCATTGATTACTTTAGGTTCTATTTCAGACAGATCAACTGTTACTTCATCACCTTCATATGTAAAAGTATAATCTTTTCCATAACCTAATACGCGGGACGCTATCATTATAGCGTTTTTATCGCCTACTACAAGGTCATCATAATTGATCTTCGACATAATCAACGACTGCATTAACTTATCAAGAACAATGCCTTGTTTAATGTAATTTTGGTTAGTTAAAATATCCTCTTCTTTAGCAGTCATATACTTCATTTCAATCTTGCCAGAAGATAAGGGATTATTTTTAGGATAAAGTAAACCTTTTGAGGGTAACTCTACAATTTCCGTAGGAAATTTAAACTTTTTTTCCTCAGTAGTTTCAACTGTTTTTTCATCACTCATTATTAATAACTTTTAATTGTTTGATATAAATATATAAGAAAAATAAAGGAGCGCACTTTCGTGCGCTCCTCTTTTTATAATCATTTTTGGCTTATATCAGAAATTCAATACGCAGTAGTCAGGAATTAATTCTAATGTTAGGGACTGTGCTGTATCTGCATTATCCCAATTGTATTCACCGAAACTAGCATTTCCGATGAAACATCCTTTTAAAATCCATTCAGAAACAATATCACCAACAGGACCAAGGACACTTAATGTTACATCTTTCTTATAGAAATCTGAGTAGCCATCTCTGCCTGTTACTGATTCGTGGTGTAATCTAACCCACTCCATTACTTGTTGGGCTCCAGAAGGAGAAATAGGATCGTGAAGTGATAAAGTTACGTTACCCCAAGTAGACTTACCTTTAACTTTTCTATAAACGTTAATGTGGTTAAGTACTACTTCACCCTGTGTTAAAGCAATTTCGCTTACGCTTTTAATAATGTACGATTCAATGCCATCTACTGACAGTAAAAACCGATTCTGTTGTTTGGGTTCAAATGCTGTGAAAAATACTTCGTTAGTATCTAATATTGCCATGTGTTCTAATGTTTGTTATTTTGTGATTATAAATATTCGTGTTTTTAGGAAATTAATTATCCTGGGAACTCAGCTCCAGTTGGTAATACATTAAAGTCTAAGATTACAAATTCTGCAGCTTTTACTGGTTGGATGTAAATTGCTCCTCTCAATTCATTTCTATCGATTACATCGGGGCCATTATTTGTATCGTCCATAGTTACTTTAAAAGCAAATAATCCTTGTCTTTGTTGGACTAATTCTAAATAGGGAACGACCACTGATAAGAATGAGTTTCTAGTAGCTAAGGTATTAGGTTCAAATACTAAACCTTGTGCCACAGTACCAATAAAATTCTTTAGATTAAGAAGTAATCTTCTAACATTTACTCTATCAGTTGCCGAGGAGGCAGCTTGTAATGTTTTTTGCCCATAAATAGCAATTCCTGCATTAGGGAAATTAACTAAGGGGTTTACTCCGGAATCATATAAAGTATCTCTGCTAGCTTTAGGTAATGCTCTTTGTAAGGTAATAGCACTATTGATAACTCCTCTGGTAGAACCTGCAGGGGCAAACCAAGCACCTGCTATATTATCGTTAAATACATAAGCTGCAGGAATTACTGTAGAAGGTGGGGCCCAAGCTGCTGCTCCCGTTTGAGCATCATTTAATAATACCCAAGGATAATAAGTAGCAGCGTAACTTGAATCATATAATTCAGCAGCTGTGGTTATAGTAGAAACATCCGTATCATATAATCCTAAATCAAGTACGGCTAAACAATCACCTCTTTCCTCAGCTAAATCAATTACTTTTTGAGCTGTAGTTTGGTTAGTTGCGTTACCAATAAATCCAGGAAGAGAAATAGTGTTAAAGTAGTAAAGATCTTTATCTTTTAGAAGATTTATAGTGTCATCATATTCAGCATTTCCTAATCCCTGCATATTAGCTGCAGTAATGTCTTTACCTAATTTTATCCCACCCGTAAATAAAGTTCCACCAGCATTATAAAAACTACCATTTGAATCCTTAGGTAAAGATGCAGTATAAGCATCCTTACTTCTAGTTCCATTAGCATCTAAAAAATCTGGGGTTGATGAAGAGACTGCATGAACATATACAAAATTACTTAAATTGGGGAAATCGCCATTTGTTTTAATATAAGGATCGGCAGTACCTGCGCCTGATAATTCTTTAAACTGGTCTCCTATTCTTTTAGAAATAAAATTATCACTATTAGGGTCAAGATTTACGCCTCTAAATGTTTCTAATACTTTTTTACTAGTAGGAGAATCATTACCTTGTCTAATAGTTAAATTAAAGATTCCTTTAGTATAATCAGTATTTGAAACTTCCCATCTTAAATTGTCTCTAGATCCACTTACTAATGAACCTGAAGAAGTTGTAGTAGCTGTAGTAAAATCTCCTCGAGATTCTGTGGTATTCATTACTACCCCTTCAGAGAAGGTTCTTAATTCAAAGCAATTAAAACTATCAGCGGTTGCACTCCCAGAAGAAGGAGCAAAAGTAGAGGCGGCAAAAGTAAGGGCTGCACTACTGCCAGAAGTTACTCTAGTAACTAATAAGTTAGTACCTCCTTGTCTAAAATAATTAAACGCAGCTTGAGAAGTTAGGAAGGAATAATCAAGTCCCCCACTTTCAAAAGTAGTACCAAACTTAGATTGAAATTCACTAAAAGTAGTAACTACTGTAGGTATTTCTACAGGTCCCAAAGGAGTAGGACCCACAACTGCCGCTCCTACGGGGGCGGCTGCTGCTTCTGTGATAGTAGGGACATCCTCGTTTGTGAATACTCCCGGTGATATTATTTGTTCTGCCATGTTATTTTATTTCAATTTTATATTTTTATATTATCCTGGGAATTCTGCTCCTGTTGGTAATACGTTAAAGTCTAAGACTATAAATTCTGCTGTTTTAGTAGGTTGTAAAAATATAGTACCTTTTAATTCATTTCTATCTATTACATTAGGACCATTATTAGAGGAATCCATTACTACTTTAAAGGCATATAATCCTTGTCTTTGTTGTACGGTTTCTAAATATGGGTTAACTACAGAAAGGAATGAATTTCTTGTAGCTACTGTGTTAGGTTCAAATATTAAATTTTGAGATACTTGTCCTATAAAGTCTTTAAGAGTAATTAATAATCTTCTAACATTTACTCTATCAGTAGCAGATGCTTTATTTTGTAATGTTTTTTGCCCATATACTACTATACCTGCATTGGGGAAAGTAGCAATAGGATTAACATTAGCAGAATAAAGAGTATCTCTTAAACTTCTTTTTAAGCCTCTTTCGGTATTTACTACTCCGGGTAGGCCTCCTCTATTAAATCCAGCGGGAGCAAACCAAGCATCGGATGCGGCATCGTTTGAAGCATAAACTGCAGGAATTAAAGTTGAAGCAGGTACCCAAACATCTTTAGCCAAATCGTTATCTCTAACTTTTACCCAAGGCCAATAGGCAGCTGCATAAGAAGTATTTAAAGTATTTGCTGTAGTTATTGCTTGTTCAACTGTTGAACCATATTCTCTTAAATCAATAGGAATAATAGAGTCTGCTCTAGTTTCAGTATAAGTAATTAAATTATCTATTTCACCGGCATGTTGACCAAATGAATAGATTAGACCTGGGGTTGAGATTACATTATATGGGTAAGCATCTTTGTCTCTTAATAAAGCAATTACATCTGTGTAATCACTACCTGAGATGCCTTGTGTTTTAGCCTCTGTAATAAGTTCGTAAGAATTTGCCGCGGGGTTACCTTCTAAAATATTACCCAATGCACCTCCAAATGAACCGCTTTGGTTGGTGGGAACAGATTCGGATGCGGCATTAATTCTAATATTACCTCCTTCGTCTAAGTAATCTAAGGTAGTAGTACTTACACTATCTACATAAACATATTTACTAATATTGGGGTACTCACCATTTATTGCAATATAAGCACTAGTACCACTACCCTCTAAGGCTTTGTACTGGCTTCCTACTCTACGGGATATGTAGTTTGGTGAACGAGGATCTAAATTTACACCTCTAAATGTCTCTAATACAACTTTATCTCCTTGACGATCGTTACCTCTTCTAATAGTAAGAGAAAAATCACCTGATGAAGTATTAGCATCAGAAATTTCCCATCTTAAATTATCTCTAGAACCACTGGGTAATACACCAGCAGTGGTTTCAGTACCACCCACACTATTTAACGCAATTCCATCTGAAATAGTTTTGAGGGTAAAAGCATTAGTACCTACGGCACCAATTCCCCCAGCTAAAGTAACTAGAGTTTTAAAGTCTGCAGCTGAACCTGTTTGGATAACAAGACCATTTAATGCCGTTCCTGCTATAGCAACCGAACCCGAGATTAAAACAACGGCTGAACCTCCTGTTGAAGTGGCTGTAAGGAGATCCTTACTTGCAGAAGCTGTAGAACCTGATAAGGAATCATTTAATTTTGCTGCGAAATTAGTTGAACTAGCATTAGCATCTGATCCAGTAGAGAAAAAATATAATTGTTCTGTTCCAGTTTCAACATCTTCGGGGATTGGGTTTGCACTAGCTATAAATCTATAAAGAACTCCATCTTGGGTAAATCTAGCTTCGGTTCCATCTGCAAATCCTGATGCAAAAGTAAACGAACCTGAAGCTGGGACTTGTGCCTGTATTGTTGAATTATTTTGTATAGTTGAGGAACTAGCAGGAGAAAACGAACCAGTAGCTACTTTAGTAACTAACAATCTTTGTCCTCCATTTTGGAAGAATTTTTGAGCAGAGATTGAGGTTAAGAAACTATAAGTAGATCCGCTAGCTACGTAAGTACTACCAAATTTTTGCTTATATTCGCTGTAAGTTGTAACTATTGTAGGAATATTATTAGGTCCTAATACAGTAGGGCCAATAATAGCAGCTCCTGCTGGGATGATAGGAGCCTCTGTAGTTACAGGTACATTTTCATTTAAAAATACACCAGGTGATATTACGTTTTCTGCCATGTTGTTCTAGTTATTATTTATTGATAAATATCAATTTTTTCTTTAAGAATGTTATTGTTTAGAAAAAGTTCCTTCTTGCAAATTAATAACCCCATCTCCATACTTTTCATTTAATTGATTCGCAATTTGAGTTTCTAATTCTTTAGATTTTTCTAATTGTTCAATTAATTTTTCTTTTTGTAATTCTAAATTTTGAAGTTGAATTTCAAGTTGACCAAATTTTGTGACAAATTCGTCTTGGTGAGTTTGAAGTTGAGTTAATTGTTGAATTTCTTGTTCTGTTAATTTTGTAACCTTTTCCATAATGTAAAATTTTATTTATAAATATATTAAAAATTATATAAAATTATTAATCTTCTAATCGGGTGTTTATATTTTCTATAAATCTGTTTTCTCTTACATTAGTAAGAGCTTCAGTAGTTTCGGTGCTAAATACTACTTTAGCTGCTGTTGAGAATTTTTTAAGGGCATTTAAATCACTTTGAATTACATCTGGGATTATATATCCTGGCATCTTAATGTCAAAAGTACCTTTTACCATGCGTTCTTGACCAGTATTTAATTCAGTAACCGTTTGATAGCTGTTAATTATAGCTTTAAATTTAAATCTTTCAGGATCACCCCAATATGAATCAGCAGCAAAGTTAATAGCCTCAATTATATGATTTAATTGATCTACATAATAAGTATAAATAATACAATTATAATTTAAAGTAACATAATCAGGAATTACAACAGCTTGATATGTTTGAATCGGTTTATATCCATTTTGAACACTTAAATTATTATAAGAATTTTTTTTAGAATATCTTTGCTTTGAAATAGCATAGGTTTGAGGATAATTGGCATCAATTTTATTAGTAATACCTCTTACCCTATCAATACTATTTCTTTTAAACATAATAAGAGGAGCCATAATTTTACCCTTACCATCCCTATAATACCCATCTCGTTGCATAGATTTCCATCTTTCAGGTGAACCATATATTACTGGGACTGCAATTCGACTACCGTTTTGCATCACACTAGGGCGAATTACATGATCAAAATAATATTTAATGGTTTCATCTAAATCCTTAATTCCTATAGTAAAGGGTTTCCAAGTATCGTCTTTTTGAGATATTTGGTTAGCTCTATCGGGATTAATATTTTGATTATTTTTCCTTTTATCAGTAGAAGTACCATTAGGATTACCCCTAGATGAATCAAAAGGATCAATTTGAGAATTTGATATTTCTCTTTGGGATTTAGGGATTGGGGTTTTTCCAGCCATTATCTTTCTCTTGTTATGCCAAACTTATCAGCAGGTTCATAATGTGTTTGGACTATAACTGAAAGGCTAGCTCCAAATTGGCTTAATCCTGGGTTTAAAGGATTGGTTTCATTAGGGTAATCGGGGTTTTTACCCATAAAATATTGATTAGATATTACTTCGTCTGCTTGATAATATCCATTTTGATATAAAATTATATCTCCTACTTCCATTATTACATTAGCATCTACTAAATCTGCTCTTAAAAATTTAAAAGTAACTCCCCAAGCAAAATCTACACCTAACTCACTTTCAGGATATTCTTGGTCTCTTCTATCTATTAAAACATTAAATAAAGTAGGGCCATCATAAAATTTACCTCCTGAGGCTTCTCCATAAAGATTAAAGCGGGTTTCTTCTAGTCTAAGTTTATATACGGCGCATTGTTGGGTAATTACATCCCCCAACAGTTCACGATTTACTGATTTAAATAAAGCTATATCACGTTGTCTTCCAAATAATGCCATTATGCGATGTATATGGTATATGGAACTGCTGATAAGTCTTTTTGTAAGTATTCAGATTCTTGGGCTTTTTTCTCTAATAATTTAGTCCTAGAAGTTTCTCCTAAGTAAGTTCTTAGTCTTTCTATTAAGGCGGTTTTTTCAGCAGTGGCAGCTGAAATTAAATCTCCATGGTTAAGAGTTGTGTCAGCTCCAGGGATGGGGACTGTTGTGTATTTACCTCTTACATACCCTAACATTTCTTTAGCTAAAGCTAGGGTATATTCAAATACCCATTGCCTTCCAATTGAATTGATATAAGCATATGTGGGGTTAGTATAAGGCACCGTTGAAATATCTGTAACTACTCCTGTTCCTAAACTTCCAGAAACATAGGGATTATTTCTGTCAGATTTTAAAATATATTTAAAGTATAATTTTTGGTTTTGATTAGGTATAGGAAATATTCTAATATTATTATTTACTAATTCAAAACTATAATTTGATTTTCTAATAGTGTCATTAAAATCGATAGCTTGAATTTTAGCTAAATCATAATTAATAGGCATCATTAAAAAGTTAATACCCGGGGAATAGCTACCAAATCCAAAAACATCTAATAATCCTTGGATATCAGTACCTGTACCCGCATATGGATCAAAATATCTTACAATTGCGGGATCTGATTGGTAGAATATTTCTTTAATTTCAATATTATTTTTTTGAGTACTTTGAGAAACAGCAAATTCATTTAAATCATAAACCTGTTGACCCGCAGTCATTTGGATACTTCCTGTTCTGTATTCAACTGTTCCTCCTACACCTGCTTCACTACCATATTCATCTGCTAATCTTATAATAGCTCCTAGATTAGGTTTTTGTAATTTATAATTAGCTTGGGATCCTGTGTTTGATCCTTCAAAATCTAAATAATTTTCACTTGCTTGATATGCAAACACCTCATTGCCATATGTAGTTACAGCTTCTTCAAACGCTGTGTAGAAATTTATATCTTGTAATTCTACGTCAGTAAGGGGATAACCTAAACGACGAGCACAAAATACGGATACCTTATCGGCGTCAGTTTGAAAATCTGTATCGCTATCATAAAATCCAAAAGGTGTACTCCCCGTAGAAAACGAACTAGAGCCGGGCCATATCGCTGCGTTTGCCATGTTGTTTTATTTATAAATATTAAAAAAGGCCCCTTAAATTAGGAGCCCTTTTTAGTTTTATATTTCTTAATAGTATTAAGCTTTTACCATTACAAACAAAGATGCCGAGACAGCATTTAATTCAGTAATTGATCCACTAAACGGTAATTGAGAACCACTTACTGTGAATAATCGTCCTGTGCTAAGACCACTACCAGCAACGTTTCTTTTAGGTAAAGTATGAAATACTATACCTTCCGAACCACTGGCAGTTAAAGAACCACTGACATTTAAAGAATCATTTATTGTTACCGGATCAGTGGGGGTAACAGATTGTATATTATTTACTCGAAGTGTGCTCATGTTTTATGTTTTATTGATAAATATGTTAAAAAATTTAAAGAGTTATAGTACTAAAAGATCCTGATGAAATTATAAAAACATTATCTTCACATACTGTGATAGTGGGACCTATTAATTGGTGGTTAGTGCTCTGTGGTACTAAAACATCTTGCCCACATATAACATTTCCGTTACCATAACCCGCTAAAACAGTCATAAGATCAGTTACATTAATTGCGCCATCAAAATTATAGTCACCCATTGATCCAGTTTCAATTCCAGATGCACCATATGTTGCAAGAACATTTAATAAATCTCCTACGGCCCAACCCCCACCAGGCTGTTCTAATGATGTGGGTGGGATTATAAATTTCCATCTTCCATTAGATTGGGATGGGAATTGTGATATGGTTGAGGGAGCAATACCTACTAAAGAAGATGACCCAATAAAGCTAACACCTACTTGCTTATAATTGGCTGCAGAAGATACACTATTTACTTTAAAGTGATAAGAATGGCTGGGGTAACCCGCAGTAGGGGTAAATGTTAAATCTGCAAATTGTTGGTTAGAAGAAGATGCACCCAACCCCGTAAAGAAAGTAGATTGATTTGTTACAGTAAGATCATTAAATCCTTTTTGTGAAGAAGTATTAAATCTAAAGAAATTAATAAGATTAGGGTTATAACTTGAAGAAGCTTGAACTTGTAAAGCATCAGGCACACCCCCCGTAAACTTATAACCATAAAATATAGTTTTAGTAATAGGCCCACTTCCGGGGATTAGTGGTGGGGGTAATGCAGCAAAAGATCCAGTAATAGTAGTAGAGCCTGTAACCACTAAACCTGAGGATGCTGTTACAGAACCCGTTACATCCACTGATCCTGTGGCATTTATACCTGCTACTACAGTTAATAAATCTTGAGTAGTAACGGCACCGTCCATATTTACATCTCCAGTAAAAGATGAGGAACCAGTAACCGCAAAGCTACCAGTTTGGCCAAAATTACCTAGAAGTGTAAGAAGATCAGTTGTGGTAAAAACACTTGAACCCGAAATAGTAGTAGAACCGGTGATTGCTACTGAAGATCCTAAGATTTGGGCAGGAACTGTAGTATCTCCTAATTCAAATGAGCTAGTTTGTAGTTTAATAAGAGTTTTATTTGAGGCATAATGGAAAGCCTTACCTGCAACACCCATTCTTACATAAGTAGTGTCATCTACTTCATTTGTAAGTTGCTTAGAACCAGTAGTTGAAAGGGATTTACCTGATTTAAGGTCCGTTACATCTTTTTTACTAAATTTAGTAATAGTCCCATCAGGGGATACAAAATTAATAGAGGCTGTAGATACATAAAGTTCTTTCCAAGCTGCTGTTGGGCTACCCAAATTAAAGGATGAAGTATTTTCACCATCAATTGTATTAGGAAGAAGACTTCCTGAGATGTTTACAGTACCTGAAATTGTAAGCGCTACATCAGCCGCCGATGATGTTGTACCCAATCTAGCTTCAATGACATCGTAAACAGCATTAACTGAGGTTTTGGTGTCGTTAAATATAGAAGCACTAATTTTGGAGGCCTCTCCACTATTAGTTCTATTGTCCCATGTAATTTTTGCCATGTTATTGTCAGTTTATTTATACATATTAAAACTGATTAGAAAATTGGATTATCTTCATAATAATTTCTTAAATCTTCGACAATTTCATTACGATGATTTGAAGTAAGTGTAATTGCCCCAAGATTTTTAACTTTATAAGATGCCTTGTATAAATATTTAAAACCTGAATCTGCTTTTTTCTTTAGATCTATTTGATAATCGTCACCACAAACCATCATTTTTGACCGTAATCCTAAACGAGTTACTATCATTTCCATTTGTTCGTGTGTTACGTTTTGAGCCTCATCTACAATAACACATGAATCCAAAAATGTTCTACCCCTCATAAATGAAACAGGTACAATTTCTATTTTACCATCAGCTATAAGTTTTTCAACTTTAACCTTATCATATAACATAAATAAATTTTGATAAATAGGTTGAACCCATGGATCCATTTTTTCTCTTAAATCACCTGGGAGGAAGCCAATTTCTTCTTTTGAAACTGTGGGCCTAGTGATTATGATTTTGTCATAAACTCTTCTTAAAAGACCATCTAGAGCAATTTGACATGCTAATAAAGTTTTTCCAGATCCTGCTTGACCCGCTAAAAGTGTAACAGTACTATCTAATATCCTTTGTTTTGCTTCCTTTTGCTCGTCGTTTAATTGTAATTTAAATTTAATTGGGTTTTTCACTACTTTTTTTTCTCTAAAGATTTCTTTAGCTTCTTGGGTATTGTTGAAATGGGTCATTTTTAAAGTTAATTTTAACTAGTTTATCTAAACCTGCATTAATATGCATCTCATCTTCTAAGACAAGGTCA
>Ga0209535_1001374_pt1 | contig 16681 bp, 7 predicted proteins | sample LinPmetageLP28_FD_184041 | JGI IMG/M metagenome (GOLD analysis project Ga0209535, IMG submission 184041) | Marine viral communities from the Pacific Ocean - LP-28 (SPAdes) (version 2) | ecosystem: Environmental > Aquatic > Marine > Oceanic | place: Pacific Ocean | collected 2009-08-22 | reverse complement strand
AGGATTAGATACAACTATAGACTGGAAAAATACAGGTGATAATAGTTATGATGGTGAAAAATTACAACTACTAGTGCACGATGAAAGTGGTAAATGGGAAAGACCTGACAATATATTAAATAACTGGAGAGTTACAAAAACATGTTTACGATTAGGTAGTAGGATTATAGGTAAATGTATGATGGGCTCAACTTCAAACTCATTGGATAAAGGTGGAGAAAACTTCAAAAAACTATACAACTCATCAGACGTTACTAAGCGAAACAGAAATGGACAGACAGCGTCTGGTTTATATTCTCTTTTTATCCCAATGGAGTGGAACTACGAAGGATTTATTGATGAACACGGAATTCCAGTCTTCGATAATCCAGACCATGATGTCTTTGACCCACACGGAGAGTTAATAGACATAGGTGTTGTAGAAAACTGGCAGAATGAAGCTGACGGTTTGAAAGGAGATCAAGATGCTTTAAATGAATTTTACAGACAATTTCCAAGAACTACTGAACACGCGTTTAGAGATGAGACTAAAAACAGTATATTTAATTTAGTTAAAATATATGAACAGATAGATTATAACGAGGAAATGTCTAAAACACTAGGTGTAACTCAAGGTAATTTTCAATGGGTTAATGGTATTAAAGATTCTAAAGTTATATTTTACCCAGACCCTAAAGGTAGGTTTAAAATAAGCTGGGTGCCACCATCAAACATACAAAACAAAGTTATAATTAAGAATGGTGTTAAATGGCCTGGTAACGAGCATATGGGTGCTTTTGGATGTGATAGCTACGACATATCAGGAACTGTAGATGGTGTAGGTTCTAAGGGTGCTTTGCACGGGCTAACCAAGTTTAGCATGGAAGATGCTCCAGCTAATAGCTTTTTTTTAGAATACTTAGCAAGACCGCAAACAGCAGAGATATTCTTTGAAGACGTTCTAATGGCTTTAGTATTTTACGGGATGCCTATATTAGCAGAGAACAACAAACCTCGTCTATTGTATTATTTAAAAAGAAGAGGTTATAGAGGCTACAGTATGAATAGACCTGATAAAATTTGGAATAAATTATCTGTAGCAGAAAAAGAAGTGGGTGGTATGCCTAACTCTAGTGAAGATATAAAACAATCTCACGCCGCTGCAATTGAAATGTACATACAAGACCATGTTGGTATGAAACAAGATGGTACATTTGGTGATTGTTATTTTAACGAACTGTTAAATGACTGGGCTAAATTTGATATAAATAAAAGAACAAAGATTGATGCTTCAATTAGTTCTGGTTTAGCTGTTATGGCTAACAATAGGCATCTTTACAGACCAAACGCACCAATACAAAAACCTAAACTAAACTTAAGTATTGCTAAGTACTCAAACAAAGGTAATACATCTAAATTAATTAAAAAATAAATATGGCAGAGTCTGTTGTAAACACTTATTTTCCAAGCCAAACTGTAAGCGATAGTGAGAAACAAAGCGGTGATTATGGTTTAAAAGTAGCTAAAGCTATTGAAGCCGAATGGTTTGTTAATGATAGTAATAGAAGTAGAGGTAGTAAATACCAAAACAATGTTAATAATTTTCATAACCTTAGGCTTTATGCTAGAGGAGAACAATCAATACAAAAATATAAGGACGAGTTATCTATAAATGGTGATTTGTCCTATTTAAATTTAGACTGGAAGCCAGTACCTATCATACCTAAATTTGTAGATATTGTAGTAAACGGTATATCAGAAAGGACATATGATATAAAAGCATATTCTCAAGATCCTTTTAGCTCTGCAGAAAGAACAAACTACATGGAAGATATATTATCTGACATGAAGATGCAAGAGTTTAACAAGACTAATTTACAAGAGTTTAATATAAACACTAGAAAATCTAATGTAGATTTACCAGAAACAAAAGAAGAATTAGAATTACACATGCAGCTAGATTATAAGCAATCTATAGAGCTCGCAGAAGAACAAGCATTAAACTTATTGTTTGAGGGAAACAAATATGAATTAACTAAAAAAAGATTCTATTATGATTTAACAACTATAGGTATTGGTGCTGTTAAAAATTGTTTTAATACATCTGAAGGTGTAACTATAGACTACGTTGATCCTGCAGATTTAGTTTACTCTTATACTGATTCGCCTTATTTTGACGACATATATTATGTTGGTGAAGTAAAAATAATACCTATAAACGAGTTAATAAAGCAATTTCCAAGTTTAACAAAAGAAGAGTTGAAAGACATAGTAAATAATAAGTCCCACAATAGAAACAACTTTAACACTAGACACTCAACTACATCAAACGATAACAACACTGTTCAAGTTTTATATTTTAATTATAAAACTTTTATGAACGAAACTTATAAAGTTAAAACAACTGGAACTGGAGCTACAAAAGTAATAAGCAAAACAGATGCTTACAATCCACCTAAAGAAATGGAAGGTAGCTTTGGTAAACTTCAAAAGTCTATAGAGGTTTTATATGAAGGAGCTTTAATAGTAGGTACTGAAAAATTACTTAGATGGGAAATGTCTAAAAACATGATGAGGCCTAAAAGCAATTACACTAAGGTAAAAATGAACTATGCTATTGTTGCACCTAGAATGTATGAAGGTAGAATAGAATCTTTAGTTAGTAGAATTACTGGGTTTGCAGATATGATACAACTTACACACTTAAAACTACAACAAGTGTTGTCACGTATGGTACCTGATGGTGTTTATTTAGACGCTGATGGTCTTGCTGAAATAGATTTAGGTAACGGTACAAACTACAATCCACAAGAAGCTTTAAACATGTTTTTTCAAACAGGATCTGTAATAGGTAGATCATACACTCAAGAAGGCGACATGAACGCTGGTAAAGTACCTATTCAAGAAATAACATCAGGATCAGGTGGTAATAAGATGCAAGCGCTTATAGGAAACTATAATTATTATTTGCAAATGATTAGAGATACTACCGGGCTTAACGAAGCTAGAGATGGTAGTATGCCAGATAAAAATGCTTTAGTCGGTGTGCAAAAGTTAGCCGCAGCAAATAGTAATACAGCAACAAGACATATACTACAGTCTGGACTTTTTCTTACGGCTGAAACCGCTGAGTGTTTAACCCTTAGAATATCAGATATATTAGAGTACTCTTCAACAAAAGATGCTTTTATAAAATCAATAGGCTCACATAACGTGGCTACACTAAAAGAAGTTAAAGATCTTTATTTATATGATTTTGGTATATTTATAGAGCTACAACCAGATGAAGAAGAAAAAGCAATGTTGGAAAATAACATTCAAATGGCATTGCAACAAAAAAGTATAGAGCTAGAAGATGCTATTGACGTTAGAGATATAAAAAGCATAAGGTTGGCAAATCAAGTCTTAAAATTAAGAAGAACCAAAAAACTAGAACGAGATAGACAACTGCAATTAGAAAATATTGAAGCTCAAACAAAATCAAACACACAAGCTGCCGAGAAAGCAGCTCAAGTTGAAGTACAAAAAAACCAAGCCATAAACCAAGGTAAAATACAAATAATGCAAGCGCAACAACAAATGGATGCGCAAAAAATGCAAATGGAAGTTCAAGCTAAAAAAGAGCTTATGGCTCAAGAGTTCCAGTACAATATGCAACTTAAAAGTATGGAAGTTTCTCAAAACAATGACAAGGAAAAACAAAAAGAAGATCGTAAAGACGAAAGAACAAGAATTCAAGCATCGCAACAAAGTGAACTTATAGACCAAAGAAATAATCAAAAAGCACCTAAAAACTTTGAGTCTGCAGGTAATGATAACTTAGGGGCAGGGTTTGATTTGGGCTCTTTTGATCCTAGCTAAAAATTATTAACTATTATTATATTATATTATGGAAGAAAAAAATGAAAACATTACAAAAGTAGACTTATCTAAAACAGCAGAGACTGTAGATGAAAGTATTACTAAAGTAAACCTAGACAAACCAGTAGAACCAGAAAAAGAAAAAAATGAAACCACAGAGACAACAGAAGTTGCAGAAGACAACACTGTCAACGAGGGAGTGGTTGGAGTCGATGAAGATGCCAATGCCCCACAAGAACAAGAAGAAGTACCAGAGAAAACCGAAGCACCGGAAGAAAGCCCAGTATTAGAAGAAATTACTGAAGACTCTACGGAAGAAGAAGTTGCTGAAGTTGAAGAACAAATTGAAGAAGCTGTAGCTGAAGCTGAAGCTACAGGAAAACCTTTACCAGAAAACATACAAAAGTTAATGGACTTTATGGAAGAGACTGGTGGAGATTTAAGTGATTATGTAAGGTTAAATCAAGATTACTCTAAGTATGATGACAAAACTTTATTGTATGAGTATTACAAACAAACAAAACCTCACTTAAACAACGAAGAAATTAACTTCCTTATGGAAGATCAATTCTCTTACGACGAAGAAGTTGACGAAGAAAGAGATATAAGAAGAAAAAAGCTAGCGTTAAAAGAGCAAGTTGCCAACGCTAAAAGCCATCTAGACGGGCAAAAGTCTAAATACTATGATGAAATCAAAGCTGGGTCAAAGTTGACCAATGAACAACAAAAAGCAGTTGATTTTTTTAATAGATATAACAAGGAGTCAGAAGCAACTAAAAAAGTTGTAGATAACAACTCTAAAATTTTTGAGCAAAAAACAAATAACTTGTTTGGCGATAAATTCAAAGGATTTGAATATAATATTGGTGAAAAAAAGTTTAGGTTTAATGTCAAAGATGTTGAAAACGTTAAAAAATCTCAAAGTGATTTAAATAATTTTACAGCAAAGTTTGTTGATAAAAATTCCACTTTAACAGATGCAAAAGGTTATCACAAATCGTTATTTACAGCTATGAACGCTGATGCAGTTGCAAACCATTTTTATGAACAAGGTAAAGCTGATGCTATAAAAAATAGTATTGCTAAATCTAAAAACGTAAGTATGAACCCTAGACAACAACATGGTGTTGTTGAAGCTGGTGGTATGAAAGTAAAAGTATTAGGTAGTAACTCTTCTGATTTTAAGTTTAAAATTAAAAACAAATAATAAATTTAAAAATTACAAAAAATGATTTCAAATCCTGGAGGTAGTTTAAATAGTGTTCCGTCGGTTAGACAACAAACACTATCAACAAATTATCTAGATTTTACGTCTGGCGACAACAGCTGGGCACAACAATATTTACCAGACCTAATGGAGAAAGAAGCTGAAGTTTTCGGACCGAGAACTATTTCAGGTTTCTTAGCTCAAGTAGGTGCTGAAGAGGCAATGCAATCTGACCAAGTTGTTTGGTCTGAGCAAGGTCGTTTACATTTATCTTACAAAGCTGAGGTAAAAACATCAACAACTATTCAAATACAGTCTGACATGGACGGTAACAACGAAGATACTACTAATGGTATATCTGGATCTGGTGCTACAAGAGCACTTCATGGTATTAGAGTTAATGACACTGTTATTATCGCTAGTTCTGCTGGAGTTTGTAAAGCTATGGTTACTGCTATGGACGCTTCTGATAAAGATCTTTTAACAGTAGCTCCATATGATTTAGCTAATATGTCTACAACTGTAGGTTCTACTACTGCTGCTTTAGGAGCAACTGTATTAGTTTATGGTTCTGAATTTGGTAAAGGTGATAACTACAACACTACTGCTGCTACACCAGCTTCTACAGATGCAAGAGGAGCTAATGAGCCTCAGTTTAAAACTTTCAACAACAAGCCAATTATAATGAAAGATTACTACGAAATATCAGGTTCTGATACTTCTAGAGTTGGTTGGGTTGAAGTTTCTACTGAAGGTGGTCAAGGTGGTTACTTATGGTACTTAAAAGCTGAAGCTGACACAAGAGCTCGTTTTAACGACTACATTGAAATGTCAATGTTAGAGTCAGAGCTTAATGGTGTTAACTCTACTTTAGATGGTAACTCTTTAATTCTTGGATCAGGAGCTGGTGCTGGAAACGTAGGTACTGAAGGTTTGTTTGCTGCTATTGAAAAAAGAGGTAATGTTACTACTGGTGTTACTGGTGTTAACGCTGCTACTGATTTAGCTGAATTTGACGCTATCTTAGCTGAGTTTGACAAGCAAGGTGCTATTGAAGAATACATGATGTTTGTTAACAGAGGTACTAGCTTAGCTATGGACGACATGTTAGCTTCAATGAATTCTTACGGTGCTGGTGGTACATCTTATGGTGTATTCAACAACTCTGAAGACATGGCATTAAACTTAGGTTTCACTGGTTTCAGAAGAGGTTCTTATGACTTCTACAAGTCTGACTTCAGATACTTAAATGACTTAGCTACAAGAGGTGGTATTAACGCTGCTGCAGGTGCTAACGCTATTAGAGGGGTTATGATTCCAGCTGGTACTTCTTCAGTTTATGACCAAACTGTTGGTGCAAGTATGAAGAGACCTTTCTTACATGTTAGATATAGAGCTTCACAAACTGATGACAGAAGATTAAAAACTTGGGTTACTGGTTCTGTAGGCGCTGCTACATCTGCTTTAGATGCAATGCAAATACACATGTTAACTGAAAGATGTTTAATTACTCAAGGTGCTAACAATTTCATGTTAATGAAATAAGCACTGTTTATTTTAAAGAACCGGGGCTTCGGCCTCGGTCCTTTTATTTATTAATTTTATTATATATTATATTATGGCAAAAAAAACAAAAAAAGCTTACAACGGAGATCCCGGTGATGAGCACGTAGAAAAAGTAGTAACACCGGTTATGGAAACTCCAAAACCAAAAGTAAAAGCTCAACCTGTAAAACCAAAATGGGAAGTAAAAGATAGAGTGTACAATTTAAGAGGTAGCAAAAAGCCTATATCGTACATGCTTAAAAGTTCTAACCTATATTGGTTTGATGAAGAAAAAGGTTACGAAAGAGAATTGAAGCATACTGAAAATCAAAAAACTCCATTTGTTGACGAAATGGTTGGTGACCAAAGACTTGCTCACATTATATTTAGAAATGGTAGTCTATATGTAGAAAAAGAAAAAACAACTTTACAAAAACTATTGTCTTTATACCACCCTCATAGAGAAAAAATCTATGAAGAACACAAACCTGAAGCAGAAGCTGCTGAAGAAATAGAAGTTTTAGAAATGGAAGCTGATGCAATAATAGCAGCTAGAGATATAGACATAGATATGGCAGAAGCTATAATGCGTGTTGAGATTGGCTCTAGAGTGTCTAAGATGAGTTCTAAGGAACTTAAAAGAGATTTGTTGCTATTTGCTAGAAACAACCCTGAATTATTCTTAGAACTTTTAGAAGATGATAATGTTCAGCTTAGAAACTTTGGTATTAAAGCTACGGAACTTGGTATTATAAAACTAAGTCCTGATCAAAGAAATTTTTTATGGGGATCTAATGATAGAAAATTAATGAACATTCCTTTTGACGAACACCCGTACTCAGCATTAGCTGCTTGGTTTAAAACCGACGAAGGTATGGATGTGTATAGCAACATAGAAAAACAATTAAAATAATCAAACTGTAGGAGCGGTCGCTCTTCGGGGCGATCGCAAACTACAATAAAAAAAAATATGGCAATAAGTATAGACGAAGTATATCAAACAGTGTTGGCTTTAGCTAACAAAGAACAAAGAGGTTATATAACTCCACAAGAGTTTAACTTATTTGCTAACCAAGCTCAGATGGAAATATTTGAGCAATATTTTTATGATTTAAACCAGTTTAAAAGAGTTCCAGGTAATTCATCTGGATATGCTGATATGGTGAAAAACTTAGAAGAAAAAATAAGTTTATTTGAAATATATGACAAAGCATATAGTGTTGTTGGAGATTTTGGTAGGATCAATTTAAATGAGCACGATGATATTTATAGATTAACTATGGTTAGAGTTTTGTACTCAGGTAAAGCGTTTAGAAAAGCTGAGCAAATACAATTGTCAGAGTTAAACGCTATTGGTGATTCACCTTTAACTAGGTGGAGTAAACAAAGACCTGTTTATATTAGATACTCTACGACGCAAGTACCTGCGGTCCCAGATAGAATAGGTATATATCCTTACCCAGAATCTGGAAACAATGTTTATGTTAGTTATATAAAATTTCCTCAAAAACCTAACTGGGCTTACATAACAGCTGAAGAAACACCTATATATAACGACAATGCTTCTATTGACTTTGAGTTGCATTATTCTGACAAGTCTGAATTAGTTTATAGAATACTAGCATTTGCTGGTGTATCAATAGAGAGACCACAGTTAATACAGTTGAGTTCTAGTGCTGTTGCTGGTCAAGTTCAACAAGAAAAACAATAAATAAATGGGATTATTAAATCAAACGCAACAAGAATATTACAATGGAATTGACCACGGTAACTATCAATTTACATCTTTAGACGATGTTATAAATCAATTTTTAGTTGTATACGTTGGTGAAGGTAAAATAATACCTAAAGCTAGTAGAACAGATGTTCAGTTTCACGCCATGAGGGCTATGCAGGAATTAAGCTTTGATACTTTTAAGTCAACAAAGTCTCAAGAAATAGTTTTACCACCTTCACTACAAATGACGCTTCCACAAGATTATGTTAACTACACTAGGGTTGGTTGTGTTGATGAAAATGGTATTATACAAAATCTTTACTCTACAAAACACACATCTAACCCTTTTTCAATAAAACAAGATGAAGATGGTGGTTATGATTTTTCTTTTGATGAATTTTTAACAGATAATAGTTTTGAAAGAAATAATGGTTTGCATAGTAGGTGGAGTAAAACAACACCAATAAATGGTGCATACGCAAATAGTATTACTAGAATATTTGGTCAAGGATCAAAAATAAAGCTAGAGCATAGAGTAGCTAAATTTAACAGACTGTCTAGTCCAGGCGTTGTTTTTACTGGTGTTGATGATCCAGCTCACAGATCACTTCAGTTTCAACACGTTTCACGACCGGTAAATATAGGTGGAGGTAACATTGGTCATGACAGTGATATTCAAGGTGTTTGGCATAAAGTAGACACTAGAGGTATTAACTTTTTAGACATATCAGGATCAGCACGTATGTTTGATGCTACTACACACAATAGTTTGTATGGCACGAGTGGTAGTGTTATTACTGGCACTGGAGATGTTTCTAATGGAAATATGAAAATAGGTTTACAATCAATGCTTCCAGACACTAATCAATCAACTATTGGAAACGGTATTATTAGTGAAAATTTACAAGATCCAGATTTAGGCTTTATGGAATGGACAAGTAGTGATACTTCTATTACTGAAAAATCACTAGAACAAGTTGATGTAAGTGCTTATAATGAAGTTTACTTTGTTATATTTAGTACAATACCTTTGTCTTCAGAACAACGGCTTAATTGGGATGGTACTACAGCAACGCCTTATGTTGTGGAAGATTACATGATAGATACAAGTGATCCGCTTGATGGTACGTTAGACGCATTTGATAATGACAATTTTCCTATTCCATCTAGAGTGCCTTATCAACACGTGTTTACTAATATAGTAACTGATGTTTCTTGTGTTAAAACTGGCTCTGGAAGTGGTAAACTAAATCCTAGTGATCAATCAACAGGAGACTCTACTGCCTGGTCAAAATACAAAGCTTCAACAAACAATACAAATAACGAAAACACTTACGATACTGACTATAATTTAAACTATGATACTGGTCAAAGATATGGCTTAAGTCCTGAGCACGCTCAAAACAATGGTAGTTTTTATATAGATCACCTTAGAGGTTCTATTAATTTTAGCTCTAATATTTCGGGAAAAACTGTAATACTAGATTATATAAGCGATAGTTTAGGTACAGATGATGAAATGCAAGTCCATAAGTTTGCTGAAGAAGCTATGTATAAATCTATAGTTTGTGATATTATGTCAACAAGAGCTAATGTGCCTGAGTATGCAATTAGAAGATATAAAAAAGAAAAAAGCTCATCAAAAAGAACCGCTAAACTAAGGTTATCTAATATAAAAATACAAGACATAACACAAATATTTAGAAACAAGTCCAAACAAATAAAATAATAATATATGCCAGAGATTAAGCATAATTTTACCGGAGGTAAAATGAACAAAGATCTTGATGAGAGAATTGTTCCTAATGGAGAATATAGAAACGCTTTAAATATTCAGGTTTCAACCTCTGAAGGTGGTGATGTTGGTACTGTGCAAAATATATTGGGTAATAGTTTAATTGAAGGCCAAGATATTATTACTGAAAACTCTTATTGTGTTGGTAGTGTTGCTGATGAAAAAAATGATAAAATATACTGGTTTGTTTTAGATGATCAGCAGCAAATGATAAATAACACTCTTTATGATGGTACTGGTTGGACATCAACAAATAATCTTAGAGCTACTCACGAACAGGGTTCTGGAATTAGTAGACGTATTCTTCTTGAAACAGGCGTAGATGTAGACAGTGACGGAACTGTAGATTTTCCTAGTGGCGCATACCCACAACACGGTTATAGCGTTGATTTAGTAGATGGCAAAACATATAGTTTGAACGTTGAATTTGACTCTTGGGATAACGATAGTGGTGCTGATTCTAAATTTTTCATGTACGGCGTTGGTGATGGTGACAACGGTTATAGACCTTTTAGAGACAATGTTTACACCGCGCCTTCTCCTGGTGACAATCCTTTTAGAGGAACCATGAGTCCTGGAGGTAATGTAGCTATAACGCAAAATGCTTTTAACAACACGTTTACTTTTAAACAAGAATATAATTTTGGTTCTCCAACAATGAGACTTGCTTTTGAGTTAACTGACGGTAACACTTTAACTAAAACTTTAGATATTAGAAAGGCATCTTTATTAGAAGTTGCTAATTCTTATATTTTAGAATACAACATTAAAACTAAAGTTGTGACGCCGGTATTTGTAGATACTCTAGGCACTGTTTTAAATTTTTCAAAAGATAGACCAATAACAGGTATAAACATAATTGATGATATGTTGTTTTGGACAGATAACTACACTGAGCCTAAAAAAATAAACATTCCAAGATCAATACAAGGAACAGATGTTTCTGCAAAATTCCACACAAAGCTAGTTGTTAAAAATGTTTTATTAAGAGATATACTTGAAAAAGATATAACAGTAATAAAAAAAGCACCTAAGCACCCTTTACATATTCAAAAAAACTTTTTTAGAGATCCAAACCAAACACACTCTGGTGTTGTAACTATATCAACATCTGATAGTATTCCAAATAGTATAATAAATAGTTCTAAAGGTGTTCAGCACAACTTTTCTAATCTTCAAGTTGGTGACACTTTTACTACTGATATAGAAACTGATTATAGTGGTAGTAATGATTTTACTTTATCATGGCAAGAAGGAGACTCTGTTGTTTTAAAAGCTTTTTTAAACGGTGTTGCACCGCCAGTGCCACTAGCCGCAACCAGCAACTGGGATGTGAAAGGATTTATAACTGACTGGGAGCACAATAATTTTTTAAACACAACTCACGATATATTTACTGATAATGATGGTCACGCTCCAGATGTAGGGGATAATAGTGGTGCTTTCCACGCGGTTACAACTTATTTAGATTATGAGTATTATGATGATGGAGTTACTTCTAATGTAACTAACCAAAAATTAACTTTTAGTGCAAAAAGCAGTACACATGGACAAGCTGTAAAAGCAGGTAGACATTACGTAGTTTCTTTTGACCTAGACAATAATGCCACTTCTGATACCGGTGGTGGAACTGATTTGAGAGGTGAGTTGTTGATAAGATTGTTTAACAATGCAACTGGTCCTACTGAAGCAGCTTACGTTAGTGGTGCTAGTGGTATTTTTGGAGACCCAACAAATAGAGTTCCTTTGACTAGTTCGCATGCTGGTACTTATTCGTTTGTTGTAGATGACACGGATTTTTTATTAACAAACTCATCCGTTTTTACCACTGCGATAGCTGGTGGTCTAAGTTATGAAAATAAGCTTGTTTTTGAATCAAAATCTGATGGAACTCACAACTTTAGAGGTAGAATAAGCAACGTTAAACTTGAAAGAATAGATAATAAAAAAGCTAGGGTAGAGGTTCAGATAACAGCTATAAATGGATTTCCACCAACTCCAATTACTGGTGACGATCAATTAAACTATGTTATTGATTTGTTTAGTGAGCAGGATGGTTTGTTTGAAACAAAATTTCCTAGATTTTCTTATAGATATAAATATGAAGACGGTGAGTATTCTACTTTTGCTCCTTTCACTACAGTAGTGTTTGAGCCCGGTAATTTTATATATAGCCCAAAAGAAGGCCACAATTTAGGAATGACAAACAATATTAAAAATATAACAATTGGTGGGGCAGGTTCAAAAGCTATAGGTAGAGAAAAACCAGAAGACGTTGTGTCTATAGATATTTTATACAAAGAAGAGGGCTCACCATCTGTTTATGTAGTAGACACTTTAAAAAACGATGAAAACGAGTATAATATAACAAAGGAAACTATAAATGGTGTTCTTCCTGAAAATCAACTTTTAAGACTTTGGGATAACGTTCCAAGAAAATCATTATCTCAAGAGGTTGTTGGAAATAGAGTTGTGTATGGTAATTACACTCAAAATTATGATTTAAAAAATATACAAGGCAGCCTAATTGTTAATGGAATAGATTTAAATGTAAAATCTCTTTCAAATAGTGGAGTTGAAGGTGTTGGTAAGCCATCTATAAAATCACTAAGAGAGTATCAACTTGGTGTTGTTTATACTGATAAATATGGTAGAGAAACACCTGTTTTGACAAACTCAAATTCTACTATTAGATTAGAAAAAGAAAGTGCTGACGAAATAAACAACTTTTTTGTTCAAATAAGAACAAATGACCACCCTATGGACATGGAGTACTTTAAGTTTTATGTTAAAGATACTTCTGGAGAATATTATAACATGGCTATGGACAGGTATTATGATGCTGAAGACGGTAACGTGTGGCTTTCTTTTCCATCTGTAGATAGAAACAAAGTAGATATAGACGATAACATAATATTGAAAAAAGGATCTGGTAAAGGTTTTGTTTTAGAAAGAGCAAAATACAAAGTTATAGATATAAAAAACGAAGCTCCAGAACACATTAAAAAACACGAAACTTTATTAACAAAAAAACTTCACTTAGACTCAAGTATTCTTTTTGACGATAGCAAACTACCTCAACACGGCCAAACTTCATTTCATGTTGACGAACTTAGATACTCTAATAGTGTTTCTCAAAATATACCATCACTTTATAATTCTAGACCTCCTGGTGTAGAGTACTATGTTGTTTTTAGCAACGATAACAATAACATTGTGTCTCAAAGATATAAAATATTAAATTTAGAAGTTGCTAATAATATAATAATGTTTAATGTTGACCAAAAGTTTGACAATGACGTGATGAGATTTACTGATGATCCTGATGATAGTGGTATAGACGCTACAGAGGTTTTTAACAACACCTACTTGAGTATAATAAAAGAAGAGGTTATTAATTCCCCAAAATTTGATGGTAGGTTTTTCGTAAAAATACGCCAAGATGCTGATTTTGCAAAAATAGAACCTATTGAAAGCATTGAAGAATACACTACTAGTAGCTCAACTTCTAAAAAAATATATGGTTCTAGATCTTCTGTTGGAGCTAGTGAAAACCATTTTGCTGGGCATGGTGGTTATACAAAGTTTTATGATATGGACAATAGCCTTGAGTGCCAATCAGGTATTGCTACTGGTGATTTTATTCTTGGTTTTTCGGCTACTAAAACAACATTGAGTAACGACACTAGTGCTGGTCAGATAGGTACTTTACAAAATTACTGTAAAGCTTTAAAGGAAGTTTTACTAACGTATGGTGACTTTGACTATAATTCAACAGAGCACAATAATGGTACTCACCCAAACTACACTAGTAAAAGAATAAACAACATATACAGTTACATGGCTTTTTTTAGAGGCATAAATACTGAGTCAGATAAAGAATACTCTTTAGACGCTAGATATGGAAGAAACAAAACTATAGACTTAGAAGTAGATAGAACAAATAACAAGTTTGAAGATGTTTGGTTTATTGATAGACAAAAATACGTGGCTCGATTTCCTTTAACTACAGGGTATCAAGTTGGTGATGAAAACCCGTTTTTGTCTACAGCAAATATATCTACTGGCCATGCAACTAGCGGTACTGCATATGAGGCTAACAACTCTGGTTGGGTTGACTCTGGTAGTAAAAGTGTTTTAGAATTAACTTTTGGTGGTATAGAACCTAACTCTTGGGAAACAGATACTTCTCCATCTAGACCATATAGAGATCCTAGTTTTTTTGATTTAGCTGAGTCAAACTTAAATTATTCAGCTACACAAGGTGATTTTATTAAAAAAATTGGAGCTGGAGGAATGTTTAGATTTAGAGAAGACCCAACTCAAACTGTTTACACAATAGAAGATGTTGAAACTTTTTTTAACGTTAATTATGACTGTATAGAAGAGTCCAACGGTCACAATCCACCAAACAACGAAAATCATCACATAGGGCAAATAGATTCTAGAAACGGAGATTCTCCTGAAGTAGAAATAAGCGGTATAAAGTATTTAGCCTCTTCGTTTTTAAACGCTAGTAATTTTTCTGTAACATACAGAATGCACTTAGATAAAAATAGCGCTTGGAACCCATCTGGTTCAGAATATAATTATGTAAACAATGGTAGTAGTATAACTGTTCAGTCTTCAGATGCAAATCCTGTTGCATCTAAAAGTGGTGGTACAGCTACTTTATTAATGGATAGTATAACAGGTTTAAATACTGCAACTGGAAATGACGAAAAAGTTCAAGTAGGTATGGTTCTTGACAGATATGATACTTCTACCACTTTGTCTAAACCTGCAATTGTAACTAGAATAGAAGAAAACGGTGGTCAGTTTACTTTATATTTTAAAGTTGCCAAAGCTAGCGAAGAGGATGTTGGAAACGGAACTTCAACTGGTGATTTTCTTGATATAAGTGCTAGTGATAAACTAAGGTTTAGACAGCATAATTTTAATTTATTAAGTGCAAACTCAGCTAAACATATAAATTATTTTCTTGGCGCTGGCGAAAGTGAGAGTTTAACAGGTACATCGCCGGTGTCTTATACTATAGAATTTTTAAATAAAGGTAACAGTGAGGCAGAAACTAATGATATGCCTATTGATCCTGCTGTTTGGGAAACAGAACCTAAAGAAACTAAAGATTTAGATGTTTATTACGAAGCTAGCTCTGCTATAAAAATACAAAATGACGCTTCTATTATTTCCACTATAATACCAGCTGGATCTTTAGTGGAGCACATGGGTAGCGATGGAATACCTATAAACACCACTGTTTCATCTGTATCTTCAGATGGTATAATAACTATGTCAAACAGTGTATTAGTAGAAAGAACAATACAAACTTGGGAAGATATAACAAGATCATAAAAAATAACATATGTCAAATTACTTTTTAAATAGAAATATAAATGTAGGTGAGTTATTGAAAATAACAAAACCAGACGGCTCTGTTGTTTTTGTAAAAATTTTGAGTTTTCCAGGTTTGAGTGGTGGTACAACTAGCCAAATAAAAATAGATCCAAAAACTCATAACTTTGCATATAACTTAGATTGGTACAATTGCTACTCTTTTAGCAATGGTGTAGAATCGAATAGAATTAGAGATAATTTTAACCAGCCTTTTTTAACGCCAGGTGTTAGAGTTTCTACTGTTTTTGAAGATTACAAAGAGGAGCAAAGAAGTAATAGTTTAATATTTTCCGGTATATATAATAGTATTGGTAGCGTCAACAATTTAAATCAATTTATTCAAGCAGAGAAAATTACTAAAGAACTAAATCCTACATACGGTAGTATACAAAAGTTACACACTAGAGATTCTGATCTAGTTGTTTTGTGTGAAGATAAAGTTTTAAGAATTTTAGCAAATAAAGATGCCGTTTTTAACGCTGACGGAAACCCACAGCTAACTGCAAACAACAATGTTTTAGGTCAATCAATTCCTTTTGTTGGAGAGTATGGTATATCAAAAAATCCAGAGTCTTTCGCATCTGAGGCATATAGATCTTACTTTACAGATAAACAAAGAGGCGTTGTATTAAGGCTTTCTAAAGACGGCTTAACCCCAATATCGCTTCACGGTATGAAAGATTACTTTAAAGACAACTTAAAGCTATCTAACAATATATTAGGTTCTTATGATAAGAAAAAAGACGAGTATAATGTAAGCCTTACTGATAAAAAAGTTTTACTAAAACAAAACCTTGTAGAAAATGGAGACTTTACAAACAACCAGGCTTTTGATAGTGACACTGGTAATACAGGTTGGTTTAGCTCTGGTGGAAATCATTGGACTTGGGATGCTACGTATAAAAATGCTCAATCTGATGCGGATCAACACGATAGAATTAATTATAGATTTAATGAGGATATAAAAGTTGGAGACGAGTTTGAAATATCTTATACTATTGGACATCCAAATTTACACGACCCTTCTGTTGACCCGCTTGACAGTTCATATGTGGATCCATTAGAAGGTAGGTTATGGGTTACTTTTCATGACACCAGAAACCATTATAAAACAATATCTCCTAGTGGAGACTCAGTGGTTGGTGAAAATAAAATTGTAATAACTATGTTAGAGAGTTAT
>Ga0209535_1001372_pt1 | contig 16697 bp, 24 predicted proteins | sample LinPmetageLP28_FD_184041 | JGI IMG/M metagenome (GOLD analysis project Ga0209535, IMG submission 184041) | Marine viral communities from the Pacific Ocean - LP-28 (SPAdes) (version 2) | ecosystem: Environmental > Aquatic > Marine > Oceanic | place: Pacific Ocean | collected 2009-08-22 | reverse complement strand
CCCACTAGCATACTCACTCACTAACTGTCCAGAAACTACAGTGATCAGATCAGCCTATACAGTCACGCCCCAGCCTGTGGATAACTCTGTGGATAAGCTGTGGATGACTCTGGAGCCTATCCTGGTCACGGTAGCCTGTGGATATCCTGTGGATAACTTTTTAGGGGACGGGGGAGGGGGCCAGCGTCGCAGGATTGTTACTGTACCCGCCCAGATACAAAAAAGAGGTAAAATAGGCTATTAAAACAAGGGTGCTTATAGCTATAGGCTATATAGCTAAGTAGTTGATAATAAAGGAATAAAAAAGCCACTGCGGAGACGCTGTTATTAACCAGAATCCGCCTATAAAGGAACTGTGGTGTGTTAACCTAGTAACTATTATAACAATAACAGTAAATAATGCTTGACTTCTGCTCAGAAATATGCTATACTAACTATATAGTTCATTAAAGAGTGTTTAAGTTGTTAATGTTATATAGCTTTAACGCTTTAAAGCAACAGAGCGTTAAAGCTTTAAAGCATTAGAGACGTTAAAGAGGAATTTAAGATCAAATAATTATTATTCTTAGCCTTACAATGTCTTTAATGCTTTAAAGCTTTAAAGTCTCTAGTGCTTTAAAGCAATAAAGCGTTAGCGACTATACAGTCTACATAGTATCTCTATAGAGGCAATTCTATGACTGAGAAGAAGAAGATAGGAAGACCTAAGAAGGCGAAGGTGCAGAGTGTTACCAAGGGACAGCGCAGAGGCGTTGGTAGACCTAAAGGTGATGCAGCCATCATCAACGAGTATAAAGCAAGAATGTTAGCATCGCCTAAGAGTAAGAAGGTGTTAGATTCTATAATGAATGCTGCGTTAGACGATGAGCATAAGAACCAGGCAGCGGCTTGGAAGATTTGTATGGATAGGTTATTACCTGTCAGCTATTTTGAAAAGGATAAGGTTAATGGAGGCAAGAGTGCCATTAACATCTCCATTACTGGCGTTGGTGGCGAGACCACCGTCATAAGCGGTAATGAAGAACCCATAGAAGGGGAATACACAGATGTATAATATCAATGAAGACTTAGACTATTTTACTAGGGAAGAGTTTGCTTGTCAGTACACTGGCGAGAATGAGATTAGTGACAGGCTGTTGCTGAAGTTAGATTTGTTACGCGCACGTTGTGGGTTCCCCTTTGTTATCACGAGTGGTTATCGTTCTGAAGACCACCCCATTGAAGCAAAGAAGGAGAAAGCAGGAACTCATGCCCAAGGTATTGCAGCAGATATCAAAGTCAACAGCGGTGTACAACGGTTTAGGATTGTTCAAGAGGCTATCTCGATGGGCTTTTCAGGAATTGGAGTTGCTAGTAGCTTTGTGCATGTTGACATCCGCGACCTTGACGGTAATGAATCTCCTGTAATGTGGACGTACTAGCTTGACTGATTTAAAGGTTGAGCTGTTACCGTGGCAGCAAGAGGTCTACAACGACCCTACACGCTTTAAAGTGATAGCTGCTGGTAGACGTACAGGTAAGAGTAGGTTAGCTGCGTGGTCGCTAATACTCAACTGCTTGTCAGCCACGAAAGGTCAGGTGTTCTACGTTGCCCCTACACAGGGACAGGCTAGGGACATTATGTGGCAGATGTTACTGGAGCTAGGCCATAGCGTTATAGCGTCAAGTCATGTCAACAACCTACAGATTAAGTTTATCAACGGTGCGTTGCTGACGTTGAAGGGTGCTGATAGACCTGAGACTATGCGTGGTGTTAGCTTGAAGTTCTTGGTTATGGACGAATACGCTGACATGAAGCCAGAGGTGTGGGAGCAAATCCTACGCCCTGCTCTTGCGGATCAGAAGGGTTCTGCGATGTTCATTGGTACGCCAATGGGACGTAACCACTTCTATGACTTATACCAATACGCTAGTGTATCTGAGGACGACACGTTTAAAGGTTATCACTACACTAGCTTTGACAACCCGTTGCTAGACCCTAAAGAAATTGAAGCTGCTGAGAAGAGTATGTCAGCCTTCTCATTCCGACAGGAGTTCATGGCAAGCTTTGAGGCCCACGGTAGTGAACTCTTTAAAGAAGATGATGTTAAGTTTAGCGAGGAAGAGCCTTCTGACGGTGAGTATTATATTGCCGTGGATTTGGCTGGATTTGCAGACGTTCAAAAAGTCACTACCAAAACTAAAAGACTTGATCAGACAAGCATTGCTGTGGTTAAGGCTGGGCCTTCTGGTTGGTGGGTTAGTAATATCATACATGGGCGCTGGGGCGTTGAAGAGACCGCCAGACGTATCTTCCAAGCGGTACGAGACTATCAACCAGTTGCGGTTGGAATTGAAAAGGGAGCGTTAAAGAACGCTGTTGCCCCTTACTTGAACGACCAGATGAAAAGCAACCAACGCTTCTTCCGCATAGAAGAACTAACCCACGGTAACAAGAAAAAGACAGATAGAATCGTGTGGGCGTTGCAAGGACGCTTTGAACACGGCAACATTACATTAAACAAGGGTAAGTGGAATACTCAGTTCCTAGACGAGTTGTTTCAGTTCCCTAATCCATTAGTCCATGATGACTTGATAGACTCCTTAGCGTACATAGACCAGTTAGCCAAAGTCTCGTATGCTTATGACTATGAAGATGAGGACTACGAATTCTTAGATAAATACGCAGGTTACTAACTATGGAACTAGAAGGCGCAGACAACTTTACCCTGGAGCAGGACATTGAAGGCTGGGTAATGGACAAGTGTGACAACTGGCGAGATCATTACGAAGCCAACTACTCCGACAAATTTGAAGAATACTATCGCCTATGGCGTGGTCACTGGTCAGCACAAGACCAGACCCGTCAGTCAGAGCGATCTAAGATTATATCTCCTGCGCTACAGCAGGCTGTGGAGTCCTCAGTTGCAGAACTAGAGGAAGCCACCTTTGGTCGTGGTAAGTGGTTTGACATTAAAGATGATGTCAGAGATCAGAACCCTGCCGACATTGCAGCCTTGCGTGGTTACTTGGAAGAAGACTTTGCAAAGAACAGAGTCCGTAAGAACGTAGCTGAGTGTCTAATTAACGCAGCAGTGTTTGGTACAGGCATTGCAGAAGTTGTAATAGAAGAAGAAAAAGAAATGGCTCCTGCTACACAGCCTGTTATGGGCGGTGAGCTACAAGCAGTAGGTGTTACTATCAAGGATCGCACTTGTGTTAAGCTGCGTCCTGTCATGCCACAGAACTTCCTGATTGACCCAGTAGCAACAGACATTGACTCTGCACTGGGCTGTGCTGTAGACGAGTATGTGTCTAGCCACTTGGTTGAGCAGCTACAAGAGAAGGGTGTGTATCGTGACGTACAGCTTGCAGAAGCTACTAGCGACTTTAACCTAGAGCCTGACCAAGACCTCACTAGCTTTTCAGAGGACAAGATTAGACTGACTAAATACTACGGCCTTGTTCCTACGCACTTGCTCAAAGAAGCTATGGCAGATGACGATGCAGAGGAAGAGGTAGTAGAGTTTGACAGCGAAGAAGAAGAAACCTACTACGTTGAGGCAATGGTTGTTATTGCTAACGGTGGTATTCTACTCAAGGCTGAGAAGAACCCATACATGATGCAGGATCGTCCTGTTGTCGCATTCCCTTGGGATGTCGTTCCTAGCCGCTTTTGGGGCAGAGGAGTATGTGAGAAAGGGTATAACAGCCAAAAGGCGTTAGACACAGAACTACGCGCTAGAATCGACGCTCTTGCCCTAACCATCCACCCAATGATGGCTATGGACGCTTCTCGTATGCCTAGAGGCGCTAAACCAAGCATACAGCCAGGAAAGACCATCTTAACCAATGGTAACCCTGCTGAGATTCTACAGCCCTTTAACTTTGGTAACGTAAGTCAGATTACATTTGCACAGGCACAGTCTCTACAGACCATGGTGCAAACTGCCACAGGTGCTATTGACTCAGCAGGCATTGCTGGTTCTATCAATGGCGAGTCTACTGCTGCTGGTGTCTCTATGTCACTAGGTGCTATCATCAAGCGACACAAGCGTACCCTGATCAACTTCCAAGACTCTTTCCTGATTCCGTTTGTACAGAAGGCGGCGTGGCGTTACATGCAGTTTGAGCCTGAGCTATACCCAGTAGCTGATTACAAGTTCCACACTTCTAGCTCACTAGGCATCATTGCCCGTGAGTACGAGGTAACACAGCTTGTGCAGTTGTTGCAAACTATGTCACCTGATCAGCCTATGTATCCTAAGCTGGTAACATCTATCATTGACAACATGAACCTGTCTAATCGTGAAGAGTTGATTGCTACGCTTGAGCAAGCTAACCAGCCTAACCCAGAAGCACAGCAGGCAGCACAGGCAGCACAGCAAGCTCAGTTGGCATTCCAAGCGTCACAGACTGCTGCACTACAAGGACAGGCGCAAGAGTCACAAGCTAGAGCGCAGAAGCTGGTTGTTGAAGCACAGGCAATACCAGAGGAGCTTCAGATTGATCGCATCAAAGCAGCCACTACTAACATTAAAGCTGGTGACGCAGATGACAAAGAGTTTGAGAAGCGTTTAAAGATTTCAGAGCAGTTGATTAAAGAAAGAGAAGTAGCAGTAAAAGAGGGCAATGTTGCTAGTCAGGCAGCTCCTCCACAACCACAAGGACTACAGTAATGGTAAGCACCAGGGATTTAGAGAACGTAGTAGCTCAAGTAAATGTAAAGTTTGAGGAACTATTTAAGAAGATTGTACAGCTTGAGAAACAAATAGCTGATAATACAGGAGCAGAAAAGAATGCCAGTAAAAAAAGATCCAAGACTAGCTAGGGCAGGTGTAAGTGGTTATAACAAGCCCAAGCGTACCCCTAACCATCCAAAGAAAAGCCATGTTGTTGTGGCGAAGGAAGGTGACAAAGTTAAGACCATTAGGTTTGGAGAACAGGGGGCAAGCACAGCAGGGAAACCCAAAGCGGGTGAATCTGCTCGTATGAAAGCTAAACGTGCCAGCTTTAAAGCACGACACGGCAAGAACATAGCAAAAGGCAAGATGTCAGCAGCTTTCTGGGCTGATAAAACTAAGTGGTAATAACAGGAGGCTATTATGCCATACGGTAAAGGTACATACGGTAGTAAAGTAGGTCGTCCACCTAAGAAGAAGAAGGCAGCACCTAAGAAGAAGCCAGTTAAAAAAGGTAAGTGATATGCCAGCCAAGAAGTCTACAGTAAATAAAGCAGGAAACTACACTAAGCCCACTATGCGGAAGAACTTGTTTAACAAGATTAAAGCAGGCACTAAAGGTGGTAACGCTGGTCAATGGTCTGCTAGGAAAGCTCAGATGTTAGCCAAGGAGTACAAGGCAAAAGGCGGAGGCTATAAGTAATGGCGCTAAAAGAATCACAGAAAAGCCTAAAGAAGTGGACTAAGCAGAAGTGGCGTACACCCTCTGGTAAGCCTAGCGGTAAGACTGGAGAAGTCTACGCGCCTTCTAAGACAATCAGCAAGCTGAAGTCCACAGCAGCAGGGAAGAAGAAACTAGCGTCTGCTAACGCAAAGAAGAGAGCAGCAACTTCTAAGGGCAAGCAACACGCCAAACATGGCCTACATAAAGGCAAGAAACGATGAAGGGCCAGACCCACGGTGGCAAAGGAAGCACCCAGCGCAAGACAGACTCAAAGAAGTTTGCAGCTAATTGGGATGCCATATACAACAAAACTACTAAGAAGTCAAGTAAAAATACAAATAAAGCTTGACTTTCTTATACTTTTATGTTATACTAACTGTGTAACTATAACTAATTCAACTGTCCTTATAGGAGAAACAGTGTGATTGACCCTAAACTAGAACTATATTACCGCAACATGAAAGATTTATTCCGTTCAGAAGGATGGAAACAGTTGCTAGATGACTTATCCTCTAATGCGGTAATGATTAACTCAGTAGAAGTAACTAAAGATTTAGAAGACCTGCACTTCCGTAAAGGCCAACTCTCAGTCATAGCGAACATACTAAATTTAGAAGCTCAGATTGACACAGCAGAGCAGCAACAACTAGAAGACGTAGAAGAAGCAGCATAATGCGTATTATGGTTGAGTTTAAGTGTGAGGACGGACACATTAACGAAAGACTTGTTGATTCCGAATGTACACATATACCCTGTTTAGCCTGTGGCAAAATAGCTAACAGAATTGTAAGCGCAGTGCGTTCCAAGTTAGACCCTATCTCTGGCGATTTTATGGGTGCTACCAGACAGTGGGAGAGGAACAGAGCACAAAAGCTACAACAAGAGCGCAAGGCCAACTCCTAACCGAAGCCCTGCATAATACACCTCCATAATGAGAATACTCACGGAGTTTAATAATGGCAACACTTATAGACGAGCGTCAAGACGAAGTAGAAATCAACGAAGAAGAAGTAGTAAGTCAAGTGACTGAGGAACCTCAAGTAGAGGAGACTCCTCAAGAAGATGACATCCCTGACAAGTACAAAGGAAAGTCAACGGCTGAGATTGTACGGATGCACCAGGAGGCTGAGAAGTTACTAGGCCGACAGAGCAGTGAAGTAGGGGAACTACGGTCTGTTGTTGATAGCTACATTCAGACACAACTCGACACAACACCAGCAACCCAAGAACCTGAAGAAGAAATAGACTTTTTCTCTGATCCCGACAAGGCTGTCGAGAGAGCGATTAAGAATCATCCTTCAATCAAAGCTGCTGAACAACAAACACAGCAGTACAAGCAGCAGACAGCGCAGTCTCAATTGCAACAACGTCATCCCGACATGCAAGAGATTCTGCAAGATGGTAAGTTTGTTGATTGGATTAAAGGATCAAAGATTCGTACTCAACTCTTTGCACAAGCGGATACACAGTATGACTACGAAGCTGCTGACGAGCTTTTCACTAATTGGAAGGAACGTCAAGGTGTAGTAGCCCAGACTGTAGCTAACGAGAAAGCAAGCAGGAAAGAAGCTGTCAAGACTGCCTCAACAGGTGGTGCAAAAGGAAGTGGCGAGACAGCAACTAAGAAAGTCTATAGACGCTCAGACATTATTAAACTAATGCAAACTGACCCTGATAGGTATTTAGCTTTATCTCCAGAAATTGAGAGGGCTTATGCTGAAAAGAGGGTTAGATAACTAATCTCTTATAGGAAGTATTATCATGGCTACATCAGTATATCCCAATATGGGCGGAGCAGTAGACAACACTAGCGCAGCTACTTTTATCCCAGAAATCTGGAGTGACGAAGTAATTGCTGCATACAAGAGCAATCTTGTAATGGCTAACCTCGTTAAGAAAATGAGCATGACTGGTAAGAAAGGTGACACCATTCACGTTCCTAAGCCTACCCGTGGTTCAGCTAACGCTAAAGTTGCAGAGACTGCCGTAACTATCCAGAACTCTGTTGAGTCAGAAGTTCTGATTAACATCAACAAGCACTTTGAATTTTCTCGTCTTATCGAAGACATCACCGAAGTACAGGCTCTCGCTTCACTGCGTCAGTTCTATACTGGTGACGCTGGCTACGGTCTGGCCAAGCAGGTTGACAACGATCTGTTTGCTCTGGCTAAGTCTTTCGGTAACGGTGATGGTTCTAGCTATGTAAACTCTGCTTCTTTCCAGATCAACACCACTAGTGGCCTTTTGGAAGCATTTGATGCTGATGGCGCTGCTGACGTTGGTAACTTCTCTGATGATGTGTTTCGTGCATTGATTCAGAAAATGGATGATGCAGACGTTCCTATGGACGGTCGTAGCTTTATCGTACCACCTTCACTGCGTAACGCTATCATGGGTATTGATCGTTATACCTCTACTGATTTCGTAAACGGCAAGAGCGTAGAGACTGGTAAGATTGGTAACCTGTACGGTGTTGACATTTTTGTCTCTAGCAACGTACCTGTTATTGACACTACTGGTGGTGCTTCTATCCGTGGCGCTCAGTTGATCCACAAGGACACCAACGTCCTTGCAGAGCAACAAGCTGTACGTTCACAGACTCAGTACAAGCAGGAGTTCCTTGGAACTTTGTACACTGCTGATACTCTGTACGGTGTTCAGGTTATGCGTCCAGAAGCAGGCTTCACCTTAGCTGTTAAGTAAACCGCAGTATTTGGGGGATTCTTAGGAGTCCCCCTTTCTTTTACTCCCCTTTTCTTTTGTTTTCGTAGGAGCTACAATGGCTATATTTAGAGGTGACGGTGGTGCTGGCGACAGTAACAATGACGCTACACTATTAGCTGTTACACAACAAGCTGTCATAGCTACTACGAAAGCAAGTGATGCAGCCGCTAGTGCTGTTGATGCGGCTAACTCTGCAACCACAGCATCTACCAAAGCAACCCAAGCAGCTACATCTGCAACTGATGCGGCTAACAGTGCCACAGGTGTTGCAAGCTACGCAACAGCAGCAGCTAACTCAGCAACTGCCGCAGCAACATCAGAGACTAACGCAGCTACTAGCGCCACAGCATCTGCTACAAGTGCTACAGCAGCCAGTGCCTCTGAAACAGCCGCAGGAACCTCTGAGAGCAACGCAAGCACCAGTGCTACCACAGCTACTACTAAAGCAGCAGAAGCCGCTACAAGCGCAACCAGTGCGTCTACGAGTGCTTCTACGGCAACAACCAAGGCATCAGAGGCATCTACTAGCGCGTCTAACGCTTCTACCTCTGAAAGCAACGCTGCTACTTCAGCTTCTGGTGCAACAACATCAGCTACTAATGCTGCTAGTTCAGCCACAGCTTCTGCTGGTTCTGCAAGTGGTGCAGCGACATCAGCCACTAACGCAAGCAACAGCGCCAGTGCAGCTAGTACATCAGAGACTAATGCTGCTAGTTCAGCCACAGCAGCGGCTACGTCTGCTACTAACTCTGCTACGAGTGCTACAGCATCAGCAGGGTCAGCTACAACAGCTACCACTAAAGCTGGTGAAGCAAGCACCAGTGCGACAGCAGCAGCTTCCAGCGCATCTACAGCGTCTACCCAGGCAAGCAATGCAGCCTCTAGCGCCAGTGCAGCAAGTGCTTCAGAGACTAACGCTGACAACTCAGAGACAGCAGCAGCTACTTCTGCAACCAACGCAGCCTCTAGTGCTACAGCAGCAGCCAGCAGTGCTACAGCAGCAGCGACTAGCGCCTCTAATGCAGCTAGTACATTAGCATCAGCGGCACTGAAGGCTAACAACCTATCTGACTTGGCTAACGCAGGCACAGCTAGGACTAACTTAGGCTTAGGCACAGCAGCTACTACAGCGGCTACAGACTATGCCACAGCAGCGCAGGGTGCATTGGCTGCGTCAGCTTTACAATCTAATTCAACTTTAAACGCAAGCAACATGACTACTGGTACGCTTGATGGCGGGACTTACTAAAGGTATATAAACATGGCAACAAAAATTGTAACTAAGAACAGCTCAACCGCTTCAGCAGTTCCTACAGCAAGTGATCTTGTACAGGGTGAACTGGCGGTCAACGTGGCTGATAAAAAACTATTTACTGAAGATAATTCTGGCGCTATCATTGAATTAGCAGACGGAGTTAAACTAGCAGGCATAGAGGCCAGTGCAGACGTTACAGACACAACTAACGTCACAGCCGCTGGTGCTTTGATGGACAGCGAGTTGACTAGCATTGCATCTGTCAAGGCATTGAATCAAGGCGTAGCCACTACAGACAGCCCTGCCTTTGCTGGCCTTACTGTAGACACCAACACCCTAGCGGTTGACTCCACAAACAATCTCGTGGGCATAGGGACTACATCGCCAGCATCTAACCTGCACGTTAATAGTGCTACTACTGTTGCTGGATTACAGATAACAAATTCTGAGACTGGGAGCGCAGAAACAGATGGCTTCCATATAACTGTAGGCGCGGGGGGTTTTACCACTTTTAATAATAAAGAATCATCAGGTATGGCTTTTAGCATTGATGGTTCTGAGGCGGGACGCTTTACGGGTAGTGGACACTGGTGTGTTGGGCGGCAAAGTACAGGTGCAAGTGCTGAAGAAAGCGGGGTTGTCCTACTAGACTATGGCCTTATGATTACAGCTAAAGACGGAACCTCTAATCAAACGCATATAAACTTTGTCAATAATGCCGCTGTAGCCGCCACTGTTGTTGGAACAATTAAGACAAATGGTTCGGCAACTTCTTATAATACTTCTTCAGACTATCGCCTTAAAACTGACGCACAGGCAATGACAGGTGCGACAGATAGATTAAAAGCATTAAAGCCAGTTAACTTTGAGTGGATTTCTGATGGTACGCGTGTTGATGGTTTTATCGCTCACCAAGTTGCAGATGTTGTTCCAGAGGCTATTTCTGGAGACAAAGATGCAGTAGATGAAGACGGCAATCCAGACTATCAAGGCATCGACCAGAGCAAGCTAGTGCCTTTACTCGTGGCTACTATACAAGAACTAGAAGCGCGTATAACTCAATTAGAGAATAGCTAATGATTGATCCCGTCACAGCCATCAGCATAGCCACTAACGCGTTTGGTACTATCAAGCGCATGGTTGCTGCTGGTCGTGAAGTAGAGGACACACTAGGACAGATAGGGCGCTGGTATGGCGCTGTAAGTGATTTAAATGAATGTAAACGCAGAGCAGAAAACCCACCCTTGTTTAAAAAGATTGTTGCGTCACAATCTGTTGAGCAAGAAGCAATGCAGGTATATGCTCATCAAAAGAAAATACAACAGCAAGAGAAAGAACTTAGAGAACTCCTGATGTACACCTATGGTGCAACAGGCTACAAAGAGTTAGTAGAGTTGCGTAGGAAAATTAAAGAGCAACGAGAGAAGACCGTATACGCGCAGGAGCGCAAACGTAAAGCAATATTCTGGAACACTATACAGATCACAGGCATCCTGGTATTAGCCACTGGTCTTTACTTAACAATCTCTTGGATCATAGGACAAGGAAATGGATGAACAAACTAAAGACATGCTAGACGTAGCCGCAGGCTCTACAGCAGTATTAACTATGGCGGCTTGGCTACCGCCTATAGCATCGCTACTGACAATCGCATGGTTAGGTATACGCATCTACGAGTCTAACACTGTGCAGAAATTAGTGCATGGTAAGAATCAGCTTGACAAACAAGACTAAATAGTGTATAATATATGAGTATTTTAAATAGTTTAATAGGGCCAGTGACAGGTCTTTTAGATAAATTCATTGAAGATAAAGATAAGAAAAATGCTATCGCCTTTGAATTAGCTACTATGGCTGAGAAGCATGCTCAAGAATTAGCTAAGGGTCAGATAGAAGTCAACAAGACTGAAGCAGCACACAAGAGTTTATTTGTTGCTGGATGGCGACCCGCAATAGGCTGGATATGTGGACTAGCCTTATTCTATTCTACTATCCTAGCTCCAATACTAGGCATCTGGTTTACTGTCCCACCTGTTGATAGCTCATTACTCACAAGTGTACTGATGGGCATGTTAGGCTTAGGTGCTATGCGTACAGTAGAGAAGACTAAGAACGTGCAGAGAGAACGATAATGATAAACTTTGGTAACTTTGACTTTTCAGATTTTGATTTTTCAAATGTTGACCCGTTTCCGTCTACTATAGATCAAGTAGAAGAAGAAACAACTTCCACACCTGCAATCAACATTGGTGGGGCGTATAATAACTGGTTTTCAAGCACAGAAGAAGGACAGCGTAGCGCGAATGTAGGCTCAGACCTTGGCAACCCCTTTTCTTTAGAAAATTTAGGCATAACTCCTGAAGAAGCCGCAGCTAATGCCGCAGAGAACAAAAGAAAAAGTGAGGAGGCGATGGCTCTTCTGACTCCAGAAGTGAGGGCGCTTATTGAAAGTTCTGATTTTACTGGCAGCATAGTGCCAGATAAAGGTGGCTCTATGGCATCTGGAGGCATCTTTGGGCAGGGAGGAAAAAGCCCGTACAGTTTAGCTGGCATGGCGGGTGGTTTTGCTAGAGAGGGCCAGTACAAGAATATTACTCAGTACAACCCTGTAGGTACAGCGCGTGAAGACATGGTTGTTTATGATGATTTAAATAGCTCCGAAGCTAAAGCTGCTAAGGCTGCTAGAGAAAAAGAAGTGGCTGATTCTCTTCAAGAGTGGACAAAACCTTTAAAAGAATTATCTAAATCAGACTCTGCTAGGTTTACTGAAGAATACAACCAGCTTCCTATAGACGCTCGTCTAGCTTATTTAAGAAACGAGTACGATCAAGGCAGTCTAACTAAGCGAGAGTATCAAGATGCTTTTGCTGAACAGTGGAACAACTCTGAGAAAGCAGAAATAGGTGTCTTACAGCATATAGAAAAGTACGGCTACCGCATAAACTCGCCAGATGCTATTGCACAGCAAGGTGGTCAAGATCAGCAAGGCGCACGAGACTGGTACGAAGCAGACAAAGTATTTGGTGGCGACAAAGGCGAGGCTGGTGACTACAGTTATTTAGGCTCGTTTAAACCTACAGTTAAAGAAACTTTTGATCCTACTAGCTTTGGTAGGGCTGTGTTATCAGACCCAATAATGCGAGGCTTTGCTGCTTTTGTGACTGGGGGAACGTCAGAAGCTGCTATTGCTGCTGGTAGGGGTTTAACAGGCGATACTTTAAAAACTGAAGATTACCTCTCCATAGCTGTACCTGCTTTAGAAATGTCAGGAATGTTGAAAGCACCTACAGCAACAACAGCAGGCAAGGGTTTGACATTAGGCAATAAAGCTTTAACTTACGACCAGTCTGTTGGTTTGTTAAACGCAGCCGCTGGGAACCCTACTGGCGCTGCTCTTCAACTTTATGGTGGAGATTTAATCAACGAAGGCTTAGATAAAGTAGGACTGGATCAAGCAGCTATTGAACGCGCTGGTATCCAGTATGATGACTTCCAAGCTGGTATAGGTAAAGTTGTCAGTGAAGTAGCTGGCGGGACAAAACTAGACAACGCTTTAGCTTCTGGCTTAGGTACTTACATTAGAGAAGGAGGCACACTAGGCTCTATTGACCTTCCTGAAACTAACATAGACTTAGGTGTTATTGAGGACGTTGTTAGAGATGTTGTACGTCCTATTGGTAAAGTAGGTACAGAGATTGCTAAGTTTGTTGAAGAAGCTGTTCCTGAAGACGTTGACAAGATTGAAGATGCAATTAGACAAGCAGGTAGAACAACTGAAGATGTTGTTAGAGCAGGCGGCAGAGCCGTAGATCAAGCTGTTATACAACCTGTAGGCGATGCTTTTTCTGCTTTAGACACTGCTGTTAGACAAGCACTACCTAGCACTAGGCTAAACGTGCCTAACTTCAACCCCAACTTAGGGCAGTTTGGTCTACAGTTTACACAAGTATCAGACACAGGCGAGCCAGCAACACAGCCTTCTGCTACACGCACAACAGATGCTTTGTTTGGTGACGAGTTGTTTAAGTTTAAAACACCAATAGAAGGCACACAAGAGCGTCTAGACTACATTGACTTAAACAGTCCTTTTGATCAGTCACAAGAATTAGAATTACAACTAACCTATCCAGATTCTACAGAGGAATCTAATGGTTTTTTTGAAGGCACAATTAATGAGCAACAACCACGGAGTTACATCTTCTAATGACTTACTTACAACTTGTTAATAGCGTATTACGCAGACTGCGGGAGGACGAAGTATCCACTGTTGGTCAGACTTCTTACTCTAAACTTATTGGTGAGTTTGTCAACGATGCTAAACGTACCGTAGAAGACGCTTACGATTGGACTGCTTTGCGTACTACACTGACTGTATCAACCACAACAGACACGTTTAACTATGTGCTGACGGGGTCACAGAACAGGATGAAGCTGCTAGATGTTATTAACGACACCTCAGACTTCTTTATGCAATACCGTGCCTCACGTTGGATGGACAATGCTTTTTTAATTGAGACACCGCCTATTGGTTCTCCACAGTTCTACAGCTTTAACGGTGTAGACGCTAACGGTGACAATGCTGTTGATGTATACCCTAAGCCTAGCGGAGTGTTTCAGCTACGTTTTAACGTGGTACTACGCACAGCAGACTTTACAGAAGACGCAGAGAACATGGCTGTACCTTCCTCGCCAGTCATCCAACTAGCTACCGCATTAGGTGCTAGAGAGCGTGGAGAGACTGGAGGCACTAGCGCAGCAGAGTTGTTTGCACTAGCAGATAATACCTTGGCTGACGCTATCGCTATTGATGCGTCACAACATCCTGAAGAAACTATCTGGTATTCGTAAATGGCACAACAATTACAGAACATTACAGTAGCTGCTCCAGGCTTTTTTGGTCTTAACACACAGGACTCTCCCGTAGGCGGTAATCCATCGTTTGCGTCTATTGCAGACAACTGTGTTATTGACCAGCTAGGCCGTATTGGTGCGCGTCAGGGCTGGGAAGCTGTCTCTACTAATGGCTCTTCTGTACTAGGGAGTAGCCGTGGTATTGAAACCATGTACGAGTTTATTGACACCTCTGGCGATAAGGTTGTACTATCAGCAGGCAACGCTAAAGTATTCAAAGGTACTACAACCTTAACAGACATTACTCCTGGTAGTTACACACCTACAGCTAACAACTGGAAAACAGTATCACTAAACAACCATGTGTATATGTTCCAGAGAGGCCATGAGCCGCTGATAGGCACAGATGAGTCAGGCTCTTTTGTTCTAGAAACAATGTCAGGACACAGCCACAGCACAGGCACTGCACCACAGGGTAACGAAGTCTTAGCAGCTTTTGGAAAACTGTGGGTAGCTGATGTTACAGGTAACAAGCACACTGTCTACTGGTCTGACACGCTTAACGGACATGCTTGGACAGGGGGTACGTCAGGCTCGTTAGATGTTACTCTAGTGTGGCCTACAGGCTTTGACGAAATAACAGCTCTAGCGGCTCACAATGGCTTCCTAATCATCTTTGGTAAGAAGTCTATACTTGTGTACTCTGGTGCATCCTCTCCTGCTTCTATGACGCTTACAGACACCATAGAAGGCGTTGGTTGTATTGCTCGTGACTCAGTACAACACACAGGCACTGACATTATATTCTTGTCAGACGCTGGTGTACGCAGCTTTGGCAGGACTATACAAGAGAAGTCTATGCCTATGCGCGACATCAGCAAGAATGTACGCACTGACTTAATGGGCTTGGTAGTTTTACAGACTAACGCTATCAAGTCTGTGTACAGTTCTGACAATGCTTTCTACTTGCTGACGCTGCCAGACAGCAACACTGTGTACTGCTTTGATATGCGAACACCTTTAGAAGATGGCTCTCACCGCGCTACTACCTGGTCTAGTATGTATCCTCTGTCGTTTGCTGTGTTAGAAGATGGTGAAATATACATTGGTATCTCTAGCGGCATAGCAGAGTACAAAGGTTTTATGGACGGTGCTGTTAAGTACGAGTTGAGATACTTTAGCAATGCTATGGACTTTGGCAACACTTCTAACCTGAAGTTCTTGAAGAAGTTTAACTTAACTATCATTGGTGGACAGAACACACCTACTACATTGAACTGGGGCTATGACTACACACAAAGCTACACTAAACAAGCGTTTACATTCGGCTCTAGCAACATTGGTGAGTATGGTGTTTCTGAGTATAACACTACAGCAGAGTACACCTCCTCTATTCTAATCAACACGCCAAAGGTCAATACCAGCGGCAGTGGTGAGGTAGTAACTATTGGTATCGAAGCAGAAGTAAACGGTGCTGCATTTTCTATTCAAAAAATTGACATACACGCTCTATTAGGGAGACTTATCTAATGTCTGATTATACAAAGACAACTAACTTTGCTACAAAGGATTCTCTTCCTTCTGGTAATGCTGCTAAGATTGTGAGAGGCACAGAGATTGACACTGAATACAATAACATTGCGACAGCAGTGGCTACTAAAGCTAACTCTGCTAGTCCTACTTTTACTGGTACTGTTACAGCCGCTACCGTAAACGTCACAGGCACACTGACGGCTGATACAATTACTGGAGGATCGTACTAATGGTTATGTTAAAGGATCAGATGTTTCGTCAGCCTACGATGTTTGCTGGTGGTACTGCTAACCGACTTAACGACCCACGCACTGCTATAGCTGCTGCACAGCCCTACGGAGCCACAGGCTTTGACACTACACTGCCTACACAGGCTCCTGTAGCTGCTCCTACCACTGTAGGACTTACTGGCATACCTTCTGCACCTAGCTCAGTAGGCGCTGGTGAGGTTGCTTTAGGTGGCGTTCTAGGTGGTCTATTGGGAGGTGGTATAGACTTACAAAATGTTCTAGGCACTGCTGGACAGGCTTATCTAGGTCAAGAAGCTATCTCTGCTCCTTACGAGGTAGGTCGTGCTGGTTTAGAGATGGCAGAGCAGGTAGGACAGCGTGGTGCAGAAACAGCAGCATTTAGACCCTACACTGTCACTAGTAACCTGGCTCGTGTTGGCACAGACCCCTCTGGTGGCTTTACTACACAACTAAGCCCAGAGCAACAGGCTCTACAGAATCAAATCATGGGACAAGCTGGTGGGTTCTTTAGTCAACTACAGGCTGACCCTGCTGCTGTACAGGCTGGCATCTACGAAGACCTTAGAGCCACACAGCGTCCTGAAGAGGAACGTCAGCGTCTAGCGTTAGAAGAGCGTATGCTGTCACAAGGTCGTTTAGGACTATCCTCTGCTGCCTATGGCGGTGCTTCTCCTGAGCTACTGGCTATGGAGACTGCC
>Ga0209535_1001371_pt1 | contig 16698 bp, 8 predicted proteins | sample LinPmetageLP28_FD_184041 | JGI IMG/M metagenome (GOLD analysis project Ga0209535, IMG submission 184041) | Marine viral communities from the Pacific Ocean - LP-28 (SPAdes) (version 2) | ecosystem: Environmental > Aquatic > Marine > Oceanic | place: Pacific Ocean | collected 2009-08-22 | reverse complement strand
ATTGCATTCTTTGTACCTTTCTCTCGAATATATCCTTGATAAAATTTGTACTGCGATACATCATTAACAAAAAGATTTTCCAAGTAATCTCTGTTTTGGTAACCTATTAGTCTCTGAGCCAATTGCTGTTGTGATTCATCAAAATTATTTGTTTCTAGATCATAAAAATCGTTGAACTGTGATATCTTGTAGTCAAAATTTGGAATCAACTGAGGTGAAGGTTTTTTATCTTTTAATGTCCAATTGACTTTATCAAATTTACTATTTGAATTATGATTTGTTTTGGCCACGTAAAATTTACCCTGGTACTCAACACTGTCGCCTATTCTATAATCAGTGTTTGCCAACCAATATGTAACCTGAGCGGCATCAAAAACAAAACCAGGTGCATAGTAATCACCGTTCCATCCAGCCGTCTTCCAGCCTACAAGTTTCAATCTCTGCTGTCTAAATCCGGTATAAGGTTCATAAATTATATCATTGAACACTGTGCTATTATCAAAAAGTAATACATGTTCTTTCTGTACTGTGTTTAACGCTACGTGATACAAACCTGTGGTGTCCGATTTAATTCCTAGTTCGAACGTTTTACCTACCCTGTTTGTAGAAATGTCTCCTATGTCAATTTTTCTTCCTCCTGAATCTAACAATGAGTAATCGCCTTGCAGGTTCCTTAACTTGCCAACTATACTGTTAGAAGTATCTAATTCAAAACCGTCCGCGGCAGGTGACACCGTAATTGCCGATCCTTCAGCCCACTCCTGTGTAGTCCAGAACAAAAATTCATTTACAGCGTTGCTCCAGTTAAGTGTTTCTTTTAATTCTTTTGAAAATTTATTGAATTTAAATCCTTGTGACTCAAGCCAGTGTCCATAACCAAAAAGGAAATCGGCAACATCTTGCATGGTGTTAAACACATATCCATATGGAATCGTCTGTACTGTTTCCTGGTATGCGTTGTATTGTCTAACCTCTCGTGATCCGCTGACTCCTACCTTTTTGCTTGTTGTAGTCTTGATAGGATAGTTGAAGTTAAAATATGGTTTAATAGTTGAGTATCCTAATACTTTATACCCACCTGCAAACGTAACCGTGGAGCCATCTGTGGCTGTTGTTGTGTCTGTATTTTTCTCAATAAGCACTCCAGAATAGTAAAAACTTTCTACAGGATTGGAGGTCCTAAACAATATCTTGTAATTTTCGTCGGGAATAAATTTAGAACCAGACGATGATCCTGGGGACACAGAGTCTGTTAAAATTTTTATGTTATCCTTGTCTGTAAATCCACCTAACTTGTACGCTAATTGCACCTCAAGATTTTTCATTTTGTCATAGTAAAATATTTTGGTATCGAGACTTTTAGATATCAAGTAGTTTACTACAAAAGGCTGGTATCCTGCTGTAAGGTATCTCGTAGTAACATCTGTGGTCAAATCCGTTATTGTTTCTAAATGATACTTGGCAGATGCTAAAGTTTTTCTTAAATTTGTTTCTGAATAAATTTGATTACCGGAAACATTGGTTGTATTCCTCGATGGATCAAATAGATTGGAAAAGAACTTAGCAGGTTTTGTCAAAGCCAGTGTTTTGATTGCAGTGAAAGGATATGCACTAGATCTTCTCCAAGATGTCTCTGCAGGCGACTGATCGCCGAACTTCCAAGAATTTCTTCTTCCGGGTATATCATATTCTGCTATAAGGCCTGCCGCTAGCGGATCTAATAAATTTCCTGATGCATCAACCGGCAGGTAAGATTTTATAGTTGGCTTGCCATATCTTCCTGGTTCAGATGCTATTGCATTCCAAAGTATATCGTTTCCTGACGTGTATGGTGCGGTGCCGTATGTGGTGTCCCAATCAGACGGTTTTTCAGAATGTCCAAATATTTCCCATGGTCTAACGTGCGGAGCATCGGTATCATAGAAATATTTGTATATGGCTCTCCAGTGTCCCGGTAAATTTTTTGACAATAATCTGTCTTTTGATCTAGAATAATTGTATGTGAATGGAGAACCTTCTGAAAATGTGGTATTGTTTATGTACTGAACATTGTTTCTACCCGCCCAAAAATAAAAATCAGGTCCCATAATATCGTCTACCTCATCCAAAGTATATTCTGTCGAAGTAAACGCACTAGGTAAAACATCGTGTATATCGAGTAAGCTCGAATCAAATGTTGTTTTAAGATTGTTGTAAATTCTTTTTTCGAGTTCCATAATCAAATCATCACGCTCGTCGCCAAACGCTTTTATGATCGATCCGTCGTGTTTCCTAATGACCAGTGTGTCGACCAAGTAAGTTGTGTCAGTAAAAATTTCCGGTGTGTACTTCGGATACATTCCTAATTTTGTAGGCGAAGGTGGCATGTAACTACCTGTGGTGTCGTTATAATCTTTGATTAAAATTTTGTCTCCTTCGGCCAGTGTTTTTGTTATGTTTACACTGTCGTCGATTGTATTGAAAGTATAGTCCGTTCCCAACAACAACTGCACATCATTTAGATATACGTATACAGCCCTGTTACTTGTTTTCGTTATGTCGTGTTGCGAATCAAGTGCATACTCTGTCTGTGACGCACCCAAAACTGTGTATGATCTCGTTGACACATCCTCTCCCCATCCTATCATATCCTCATAATAGAACGGAAATGTTTTATCTCTGCCGGGGGTGATTGCAGTTATGATTTCGTCAACTCTTTCGGACGGTACTCCCTCGTATGCCGTCCCTATTGCATGTGTCAAAAATGAATTATACCAATTTTCATACTCTTTATTGGCATGATCTATTGCTGACACTATATTTGATTCTTGATCTATTAAAGAAAAAATTGCAGGCAGTAATGGTGCTTCGTGTTGATGTATGCTACCCCCTTTTAATCTAGCATCTGGTTTGTCTCGTAAGTTAGATACACCAGGAATCGTGCCTGTTATATCTTGATTTTTATCAAATATATCTTTTACATGATTTAATATTTGTCCAAACGTGAAAGTTCCTAACTGTTGATTTGCACTGTTTGTGGATAAGTTTTCTGGTATTTCGTAAATTCCTTTATTTTCAACTTTGTCAGCAGTGCTGTATCCTGCCAATCGTACTTGGGCACCCACGTCAAGATCTTTGACAAACTTTACGTATTTGTTTTTTGTTCCGTTGACTAATGTGTAATCAATTCCTAATGATTTCCTCACACCGTTGACAGAAACCGATACTTCCAGATCCGCAAGGTCAACTGATTGGTCATAGAAATCTATAGGAAACAACTTCTTCTCTGTTTTATCCACATCGAAAGTTCTTATCACACGCTGTTTGCTTTCGTTTGTACGTTTAATCCAGGCTGTCCTAGAATTGTGAGTACTTCTGCCTGTTGTGTAATGCAGGTGTGCTTCTGCTAAATTTTTTGTTATTGTTTTTTTGCCACTCTTATATGTGAATGTGCCCGAGGTATGATCTGAGTCGAATACGATATCTCCCACATTGTTTATGGTGTTGTATTTTACTTTTATTCCTAGCACTGTGTCTGTTGTGGCAGTGTCTGACGTTGCAAATTCAAACACCTTTGCACCTGTAAAAGTTGAATTGGCATATGCTGTAGCATCCGCTAATGATGTATGGTCATTGTCAAACATAGCAAAAAGTGGTTGTTGATTGACTTTTGTTTTTTGCTGTGCTTCAACGAATGCTTCCGTCGTGCTGTCATAATAGAAAGTCTTCCCTTGATTTAGTGTGCCAAATTCTATGAATATCGAATCGTTAGCAACAGGCGTGGCATCTGATGCCTCTGTAAGAGATATCACTTGCGTTGAATCACCTGCTGTCACAAAGTCAACATCGTATATTTTATGTTGCACAGTTGTATCTGTATCAGCGGTAAACACTACTCTCATGCCGGCGGCCAATGACAGCCCATCAACAATATAACCTGTCTGTCCTACCACATTGCTGAAAGCATCTGTCGTCACTGTATCATACAATGTCACTGATTTTTTAGCAACTGTCCCGTGATCGAATAATGCCAATCCAGAATCAAATTCTATAATAGGTCTTTTTGCTCTGTCGTCTTCATTTAAAGTTGGTGTGTATCCAGATGTCCTTGCTGTTTCATCAATAATAGATTTATGAAACCACCTGTTATATCTCGACCACGCATTCCTGTCTTGGGAATCTCTTTTAATAGTAATATAATCTTTGTTTTCTGGCGTGTAGTATGTTTTAGCATAGGGACGAGAATCATAACCCACCGAATCATAAAGTATCGTAGATTCTGTAGCATAACTGCCCGGAGTCATTAGATCCTCAACATCAGTCAGTGTGATAGAATCACCAACACCTTCTATGTAATATTCTTTATTCTGGTAAGCCGATGGTACCAATGAATTGGTGAATTTAATTTTCATGCCATTTGATAAATCCAAAGTCCTTAGGCTATAATTTTTAACACCTATGATATCATCTTCTACATTGATGGCAGTAGTGCTTACAGCATCTCGTATCTGTAATATACCGTACATTGCATCATGGTTACCGCACTGATAGTATAAAGTGTCTGGTGCACCTGTCGTGGGCACTGTGAATGTTACAGTTCCGTAATCTGCTCCATTGTTGGTCACTCCCGTATTGAATATTGTTGACGTAGAACCGTCTGCTGATATCTTGCTCTTGTACGGCTCGGTCATTATATAGAAAGGGTGTCCTTTGGCGTTCACATCAAACTTGTAGGTGTTTCCCCTGTAAAGCGTCAGTATGGGATTGTCCTCGTTCTCCCTGTGTGTAAAGTTGTAGGCACCTTGTGCCAAGTTCTCAACTGAATACTCTATAACCGCACTGGGTCCAACGGAATCTATCTCTATGGCTCCGGGACCGTCTGGTATCCAGTAGTACTCTCTGTAGTTGACCAATTTGTCATAATCAATTGCTGGGTTCCAACTGTACACAGTTTCTTTGTTCAGCCTGTTGTGGTTGTTGATCTTACCGCCTAGATACTTGATCTGGTTTATGTAGTCATCGTACGTACCTGTAAACTTGACTTGATCTTCTGGATTGACTGAAGTGGTATCTCTGTCTGTGTATGTGACAGCAGGTTCTAATTGGTAAGCAAACCTATCTCTGCTTGTTGCAGTGATGTATCTGTCACTAACTGTTCTAGTATAGGCATCCTGTCTTCCTATGTAACCATCCAGTCTCTCTAGCGAACCTTTCTGTACCAACGGATCCATGGTACTAGATAAGAATCTTTTATTGGCATCGGTTCTGTAAAAAGCAGGAAGGTGCTGTACTGTACGTCTGTACTCGTTCGATCCTTGTTTTACAACTTCGTTATTAGTTAAACCGTTTGTAGGATTATCCGCCATTAGTATCCTGACCCACTACTGCCGGAACTTGAACTTGAACCGGTACCTGTTGTAGTAGAGCCTGACACTGCTGATCCTGTTGTAGTATTTGACGTGGAAGTTGATGTTGATGTAACCACAGTTCCGGAAGCCGCCAATTGATTGGCTCCAAGTGCTGTTATTATCGACACATCATCAACGGTGGCCCCACTGATAAAAATTTCGTCTGCCGCTGAGTTGATCTGGAACAGAGATCCAAATGTCTGTCCTGATTGATTTGGCACAATCACTGCTGTCAACAAGTCTGGTGCCAGTTGATTGTGTACATAAGCGGCTAATTCTGTAAAATAAAATGCGTCTCCAAAATCCCAGTTGTCTAATGCAAAGAATTCATTGATTGCAGAAATTACCCTTGTTTTAATGACTGCATCTGAAACATTAGTTTTTGGATTTTTAACAACTTTAAATGTTGCTTGTAGTTCTTCTTCTGCATTTGTACCAAAAAGAATTTTGTACTTGACCGGATGATATATAATCTGATCTGAAAGTGATTTAAGCGGATTCAACACGCCCGAGTAATTTATACGAAGTTGGTCTGATGTTGATACAGATGGTTTTGTACCTCCGTCCTGGAGATATATCCTAAACAGATTATCATACGTTCTTTCCAATAGGTACACATCCACAATGTTAGATACGCTGGGATCTATTCGTGTTTCCTGTCCTGCATGATGTTTGTACTGAAAACTCAACGAGCTTCTGCCTTTTCTTGCTTGGTAATCTGTAGTTGTAGTAAGTGTGTTTGTTGTTGTACTGTAAGTTTTTATCACATCTTCGCTAGAGTCATAAAAATAAAACAGTTGTCCATCTGTGTACGCTGTTGTGTTTAAATTAATATTGGTTTCGTTTTCAGAAACTATAAAATTGCTAGAGGCATATGGTCTAAATCTTTCTATGTTGTCATAGGAAATGTATTTTTCAAAGAAAACAAATTTAGTTGATTCGGATAGTGTTGGCTCAATCACTATATCAAAAAGTTCTGGGTTGTCTACAACACCGTCGTCGTCATTATCAAAGAAACCTACTTTAACTTTCCTGTTATCTTGGAATCCGTCAGTTTCTGTTATTGTATCTGCAACTTCCCATGTTATTGGATATCCTATGCTGTTTCCTGTTGAAACAATGTTGTTTGTCTTAAGAATTTTGATTGAATCTTTCACTGTTTTTCCTGTTGTGTAATCAAAAATCTTATCCTGCGTATTGTAATGAAATTTATTTTGTGAATCTGATTGAAAAATATAATCTAATTTCCTGTAATTCACTGTGTACGTGTTTCCGTCATTTGTAAATTTGAACCACCAACTGTTGTCTAGATTCCCGCCTGAGCTATCACCCGTGTTAGATAATCCAAACACATTGCTAGTGCTTAAATTTGTGTTAGTTATAATTTTCCACGTTTCGCTGTCAATGTCATATCTCAGACCAAATTCCTCATATGCTGAAATCCTGTCAACAAGATCCGCTTCAAGCGTAGCCGTAAATGATGTTGTGAAGTTTGGTATTATTGCATTAACAACAGCACCGTTTGGTATGATATCAGTAAGTGTCACAGGACCGACTCCTGACTCGAGGTTTCCAAGACCGCCGTTGGCTCCGTCAAGCACAACAGCACCGATTTTCGCCCAAGTTCTATCCTCTGCATTGTCAGTTCCTGCAGTCACTAATGTATTGTTTAAAAACTCCCTGGTGTCCGGTGACGTGAATTTGATCAATGCGCCGGGTTTGGCAAATTTCATATTAGATGTTGCGGAATCGCCAATGACCAATGCACCTCCCGATGTGAAGTAACCTGTGTTAGTGTTAGTGCCCGTGGTTGTAGAATTCCAAGTTGCAGAAAGTGTGCTGATGTCTTTCGTTCCATATTTCAAATAGTAAAATTGTCTTGCGTATGCTTCTTTTAATTTTGCTTCTACTGATACATCTATCGTAGATTGTATGTTACTTTTATTATTGAAAGTAAATGTGAACTGCTGTAACGACTCTTCTCTATAAAGTATCCCGTCTTCTGCAAACACACTAACGTTTGAATACGCACCCGTTGGATCTAATATCTCTTTTGCCCTGGATATTCCAGACGCCGATCTGTTTACTGATCTGACTTTTACAATCTCTTGTGATGCCGATAGCGGCACTACTTGATAATCTTCTGCTGTGATCATCCTGTTCTGAGAGTAGTAAACCTGTGATGCCTTTTCCTTTATGGAATCATTTGATTCCGTCGCCGCGGAGTTATAGACACTGGCTTTCAAACTCACGCTCATTGACAATGACTGCTGTGCACCGTTTCTGTCCGTGTAAGGCACAGTCAATTGTACTCTCTGCATATCCGCCGACTGTATGGCATACTTTGCATTGTCGCTCACCCTGTAGTATGTCCTGAAGTTACCTAGCGGTATGTTTGAGAAATTGCCATCACCAAATACCAAATCAACTGCATCATCATTTTTCGTGACTACGTTATACGTGTTTCTTTCACCTTTAGACAAGGAGTTGTAAATTGCATTGTTGCCAGCCAGTGAAGGAACTTTTGTCCACTCCTCTGACAACTGTCCAAACTGATCCAACTTGTAAAGCCACATGTCTGTGTTGTTAATATTTGTTGTATCGATGCTCTTGACATAATTTGTTGTAGCCGTGTCCACTGTAAAATCTTGATTCTGCAAAATTCCTTGCTTGAATAAGAAAAAGAATCCTGTGTTGTTGCTACTGTCACCTGATCCGTCTGTCCTGTATGTGTAGGTCAATCCCGAACCTGGCACCGGTGAGGTTTCATACACGCTATCAGAATCGTTTATTGTGCTAGGCACAATCTCAAAACCTCTAGAGATACCACCAATTGATTTCTGAAATTTGAATATAGGTAGGTCTAGTTGGTTTGAACTTAAGGTATAAACTTCTGTGCTTATTCCCCCGATCGTCCCTGCCTCTCGTGGATTACCAAAAAGTTGTCCAGACTGGTTGGCCGCATTCAGTACAGCAATGAACTGTTCTCTGTAATTTGAATTGGCCGAGTCATTCCAGATTATGTTTGAATTTGCTAAATTTGTGCCTGTGCTATCTTGCACATCCTGTGTGGTTGATAAAGAATCTATCTTCAACATTCCTGTGGCTGGTTGGTTTCTCTTGGCATTGTAGTTGATTAACCTTGCCAATCTCAAAATCGAATTCCTTCTCTCTGCTGTCTCTAGGAAGTTCTCTCTGGCGTTCAGATCAACTCTGAATGATAATGCCTGTGAGATGTATGCTATAAGATCTATAAGTGCAACATACTCAGAACTCTCAACAAAATCATTGAAATCGTCTGGGTAGTTCTCTTTTAGATACGCCACCATCGTCCTTCTCAATGTTTCGAAGTCGTAGGATTTGAAATCCGCCTGTTGGAAAGCCTGGTAGATCTTTCTCCAATCTTCCGCAACTAATAATCTGTTTTGTCTATCTGTAGTGGCCATTGTAATTACAACGGTATTTATGTGTTAGGAAATATGCGTGTATTAAGATAGACGTAGAAGTGAGTTCTCGTCAAAGTTGAACCTCAGTTTCTCAGTGATGTTCAGTGGCACATATGTGATAGTGGCCTGTATTGCTATGCCCTTGTCCGCTTCCGTTACAAGTATTTCTTCTGTGTTAATACGTGGATCAGCGTTTAAATTAGCAGTGACGTCATCAATTATGGCCTCTTTCAGTGCTTCTGTGAATGGTTCAAATATGGCATCGTAAATTATTGTGCCAAACTCTGGATTCTCAACCCTCTCGCCTTTCCTTATAGACAGCCTATTGATCAGATCCTGCTTGGCAACCTCGAAGTCATACAGTTTGAAATTTTTCTTGTCCGCACGTGAACTGAAACCCTTGAAGGTCACCGTCTTGTTTGCTAAATCTCCTGATCCTGAATCTCCGTATGCCATATGCTATATTTACTCTCCTTATACTTTGTTATCGTCCTGTTGTTGGATCAAAAGTATCTCGATCTCCTGGGTTTGAAGACTCACCATAAAAGAATGTTTTCACTCTTCTGAAGACGTTGTTTACAAACGCCTGACCACTTGTGCTACCTACAAAACCCTTAACGAAGTTAATGGCCGATCCCTGCGGGTCGTTAAACAATTTTTGTATTTCATTTGCCTTGCTTATTAAAGTGTTCAACTTGTCGGTCTCTAGTTTAATTTTGTCATTAGATTTTACAACCTTGTTCAGTTTGTCTGCCACTGCTTTTATGCTAGGTTGTTTCAACAATTCTGATTTAATAAGTTTTAGTTCTGTAGCGGATAATTCCGGACTAGATTTTTTAATTTCTTCCATGACTTCGTTGATATATTTCTTAGTCCTTGCAGTACTGCTCTGTCTATCATATGGCTCGTGGGTTACGAAATCTGTGACAGTTGTCCTGGTGTCAATCTTGTTTGGTTTTCCTTGCGGTAGGGGATTATCATCGTCGATGTCTATAAGACCTTTGGTGACCTTTATGCCTATAGCATCTGGGTTCAACCAACCAGGTCCCCATGTGCTACTAGCACCTATCGAATTCATGTGTACTTGTGCTCCGGCCAAATGAATCTGACCACCTGCCCCATGCAGTTGCGTACCGTCCGTGAAAGATGTTATGCCGTCCCTGGCATAGTTCCTGACCGATCCTTTCTGTGAACTGTTCAGTATGCCTTTCTCTCCCATTGCAAACACGTAACCTTCTGCGTTAAGAGCCACGTTGGCCTCAGATGTAAAATTTATAGCACCCTTGGCATGGAAGTTGATGTTCATGTCTGAGTGCAGGTTGAAGTCCCTGCCTGATCTTAAATTGATTCCACCGTCGGAGTACACACTGACCGTGCCGTCTGTGTCCATCTCTATGAATGCCTTGCCTGATCCGTTGGCCAGGTACACAACACCTTCCGAGTCGTTCATCAACAGTTGATGTCCTGATGCCGTCCTCAATCTGGTCAGTTGGTTGGTGCCATCCGCGGCACCGTCGTCCATGACGAATGTGTGTCCTGGATCCCTGTCTGTCTTGACCTTGGCGTTGTCTAGTCCTATGTTCAACTCTCGTGATCTTGGATGTATCCTACCCGGTGTGTTTATACCAAAAACCCTGCTTGGAGATTCACGTCTCGCTGACGATGATGTGGTCCCCCTCACTGTGTCCTGTACCAGTCCCTGCTTTTTCAGTTGGTCTGCTAAAACATCATTGACCGGATATTTCCATTTGTTTATGTTCTGTAGGACTTCGCCCGGTGCGTACAATCTTTGGTTCTTCTCGCCCGCTGGTAAAAATTCTGTACCATAAGTTTCTAACTTGCTTGTGTCCGCAACGTCTACTTTTTCGGCCGCTTTTGATGTGTTGATAGAGGAACCATTGCCTGGCACCTGTTGGTTAACAAGGGGTTTCTGCACACAACCTATCCAGAAGGCACTGGCGTTGGATTGTTCTCCCTTGGCGAACATAACCAAAACGTCTGTGTCCACGTCTGGTGGTACCGCCCACATTCCGTAACTGTGCTGTGTTTCCTTGTATAGGTAAGGATCAATCTCCGACACTGCCTTTATGCTTTTCGCGCCATAGAACGGTGACAAGTACTGGCACCAGATTATCTGGCTGGCTGTGGGGTTGGTGGTCTGACTCAGTGCAGGTATGTTCACACCCAGTCTGCCCATCTTTAACGGGTCAACAGTGACCTTTACCGTCGCAATGTATGGACCTGGATCGTTGTCAACATATTTCTCGTTGAAACTCTTCTGGTTGTCCTGTGTGTCTGTGAATCCTGCCGAACTGTATGCCATACTTTAATTTATCCTTATACCGGGAAGTCCCTATCGATCTTTTCAATTGAATCCTTGTACTCATCCCATTTTGTTATTGGCTTGGTAATTTCTTTCTTGATGTCGACACTGCCCTTGATCTCAGTTATACTTTTGATCGAGGCGTTTGCCAGCAACGGTGGTGCACCGGCGCCCTGTTGGTTGTTGAATCTGCTACAGTGCAGTGTCTGTAGGAACTGTCCATTGTCAAATTTTGTGTCTATCTTGTTTACCTGATACAATCCATTGAAGAACAGGTTCTCGTCCCTTACTTTGTCTATGCCGGAGAACATTGTTCCCTCTTTTTCATTTATGTCTGCAGGCAGACGATATCTCACGCTGATTATGGGTTGGAATCGGTCAGCGTTGAAACTGGCTGATGCTGTGTCGAATGATTCATCCTTGTTGCCAAATGCCTTGCCGCCTTCTTGTATGGGAACATACATGTCCTGACAGATGTAGGTAGGATCTCCCAGTATCTCCAGTTCTATCCTCATCATGTCCACCTCAGGATTGGTAAGGTAATCATAGAACTGCTGGGCCTTGTTGGCCTCCCCTGACAGTGTCTTCACTGTGTTGGCACCCTTAATGGATGACGGATATTGTCTCAGAGGCAACAGTGGTTCTGGATCACGCTCCCTGCCGAACACATTCTTGAACGCTTCCGTCAGCGGTGCAAACAGTCCCTTCTCTGTGTCACTCTTGTCATCACCCCTCACGTTCCTTAGGTAGTAGGCGGTCTTGTAGTTGATCCTCAGACTCTGCACGTCAACATTGTCGCCGGTGTAGATGTAGTCATATTCCTTGTGTACTTTTCTCCCCCAGTCCACGTTTGCTATGCTGACCCCGGGACCAACGAACTTAAGGATGTGTATGCTGTAGGGTATGGCCTTGTATGTGATGGTCTTTGGATGCATCTTGGTTATGGGATCGATCCGACTTGTGTCCGTGTACACTGTGGTCTTGATCTTGAACCAATCTATGTACTGGTTGTTGAACAGTATCTTCTCAAATTCCTTGCTCTTGATTATGGAAGCCACCTTCTCCTTGGTGAGGCTCTCCTTGGTGTAGTTGGTGTTGGACCTGATGTATGTGGTCCAGAAATCGTTGGCCAACTCCTGGTAATGGAAACCGTTCCTGACGGCGTCCTCGAAGAACTTGGTGACCGCTATGCCCGAACTGGCCTGTGCGGACATGGTGTTCTGTTTAGGTGGTGGCGCAAGAGTTTCAACCTCAGCCGCAAGTTGATCCGCTTCTGACAGTTGTGCAACCGATCCGGCACTGTTGGTGGTGCCTGCCTCATTCTTGTATTGCAGTCCTTTTTTCCTAAGTTCGGCGTCTATCTCAAACTTGTAGATGTCTGGGTAGTACCTCCGCTGTTCCTCGAACTCTTTTGTCATCTGATCGGACATGGCACGTTCCGCGGCTATGGCCCAATCATAAGGTGAGTTGCCCTCTATTGGCATCGAAGTACGTGGATACTTGAACCTGTCATCGAACGCAAGGTCGGTGTATGGCACCGCCATTACCTGATATCTGGCACCGCCCTCGTTCACGTCGAAGTCCACCCTGCTGATCAGTATGGGTATCTTACGTGTGTGGCTCTTGTTGGTGCTGTGTTTGGCGTATGGTCTCCCCTGGTCGTCGAACCCTTTGAACTCTATGGTCAACAACATGGGTGCGTCCTGGTAGTCAAGGAAACCGTTGATGGCAGTCGCGGCCCTGACCTTCTCTATGAAGGTGATACCGTATGGTTCGTGTATCTCGAATTCCATCTTCGTGAAGTTTCCTAGGTTACGTTCCGCGTTGGGTCCAACCGTTGACACCATGTTGACGTTCTCTATGAATAGATCATGTGCCCTGTCCAATATGTCTATGCTGTCTTGGTACTGCTCGAAGTATTTCTTCTTTTCAAAATCCTTGATCAAGGTCCTAAATGCCCCTGCCTCCTGATTATTTTCCTTGAACTGTCTTGTCTGCACACTGGCGTCACCTATGCCTCCGGTACGTGCCACTATGTCATGCACGGGATTGGTCAGGAACTTGGCTGTCCGTATCTCCTGCTCGGTGATGCCACTCAGTGTGAATATGGTGTTGAACGATGCGTACTGGTGAAGCACGTTGGGTTTCAAGAAAGGTTTACTGGCAGAACCTGATGTGGTGTATTTCTCCGCCATTTTAAATTCCTAGGTCTGAGTTGACGTTGCCGGGTTTAGGCAACTGTATGGTCACTCCTGGTTTGAAGTCGTATATGGGATCCTCTATCTGGTCTGGATTACGCTGTGCGAACACCCACCATAACCTAGGTGTGCCATAGAGGTCATATGCCAGCAGGTCTGGCCTGTATGCGTAGGTCCTCTCGATGGTGTAACTCTGGTCATCGTCTTCCGCAGTGATCGTCCTGGGTACGAATGTCTCTAGGTTCACATCATTTTGTGGTGTTGAGAAGTAAGGTGATGTCGCTGAATACTTGGCCATTAGATGAATCCTATCTCGTCTGTGCCTTTACCGTTCAACTTGCCACGTGCAAATTCAGACAGTGAGAAGTTCTTGATCGATTCCCTACTGTAGATCGGTGTCACCAACACTGATATGTTTGACAAAGTTGGTGCCCAGGTCTGTGACGTATCCAACTGAGGCAATCCAAAACGTTCTCTTGTCCTGGGACTCGAGTAGCCGTCTGGATTTTGTTTTGTTGAGATGTAGTCAATGCCCGGTCTTAATTCCACGTTGAACGTGTTCACTATCACTGGTATCTTGTTGAACATGTGATCGCCGTAACCCGACATGTGCATGATGGGTGGTGGGTTGCCTTTCAATGCTTGTTCTTTACCAAAGTACATCTTGGTTATGGTCCTCAGGAAGTTCACAGTTGCGACCCAGTGCTTGGCGTCATCTGAATTCTGTACTGGAAACTCTCCGATTATGTTCATTGAGTCCACCTGTGAGTTCTGGTATGCCTGGAATGGGTAGTTGCTGTGTGTCTGTGCCAACGGATTGTAGTTGGCAGAATGCTGTATCACCACCGCTGGTGTCAAGGGCCAGAATATGCCACGCGAAGGCACCAATGGTGCCAATAATTCATTGTTGGCCAGTATCGAGTTGTAGACTGCATCAGCGCCGTTCGGTATCTGTAATCTCACACGCCAGTCTGCTTTGTCGTTACGTCCGGACCATTTTGCTGTTGACTTCACTATCCTAGAGTCTGTAGAAATACCAGCACCCGTTAGCCTGCCCAAGGTCCTGTTGAAGATCCCTGATCCCACGTTCTTCACTATCTTTCCAATTTCTCCAAATGCCATTATAATGGTTGCTTTCCTTTGTAAAATTTCGTATACTTTAACTATATTTATAGGCATTATTCTAGGCACACTTAATTCACCATACGGCACGAATCAACACAATTTAAAGAGAAAAAATATGAAGAGAGTAAAGTACCTAAACAACAGAGATCTATTGCTACAAATACATGCCAGCAAGAACACGTACTGTTCGTATGTGGCACAGGAAGACTCGCAATATGACTTGATTGTACCAAATCTAAAAAAAGTCAATCCTAGTGCGGTGGCACAAGCCAGGAAGGCCAAAGCCAAAAGACTTACGCAGGAAGCGTGGGAGGATGCCAAAGCGGCAGGACTGAAAAAAATTAAACTATCAGACTACACAATGTCTCCGAGGAAGATAGAGAAAACGGATCTGGTATTCAGGGTAATGATGTTCGATCATGTGCCTATGGATGACCAGAGAAAAAAGAATCCAAAGACCACAGCAGACCATCACGCAAAAGTGAACTTCCCTCCATTCCAACATTATAGGTTTGATAAGAAAGGTAAACTGATCTGCGTTGGCAAATCGCACTGGGTTGGCGGAATGAGCAACGGACATTTCTCTGTGGATCACGGTAAGATGACTAATCAATTAGCAATGATGTACATGAAACTTTGCGAACGTTATGGAACAAGAGCAAACTGGAGAGGGTACACATACAACGATGAGATGCAATCACAAGCACTGATGCAACTGTCACAGATTGGATTGCAGTTCGATGAATCCAAGTCAGACAACCCTTTTGCATATTACACAGCGGCCATAACAAATAGTTTCACAAGAATCTTGAACATTGAAAAGAAAAATCAAGCAATCAGAGACGACTTGTTAGAGTTCAACGGAATGATGCCCAGTTTCACAAGACAAAATGAGAATGAGACAGCAGGACCGTCATACCAAAAAAGAATGAAAACAGCACACGGAGATGTACATGCAGTCAACAAAACGACTCTAGCAAAACTCAACAAGACCTTAAAGAAGAAAGGCAAACTAGATTCAGATGATTTTGATGATGTTCAATTTAAGAACAAGATAGACATGACTGATCATAAACCAATCGTAAAGAAGAAGTGGTAATCAATGGCATTCTTTAAAAAGGTAGCCTGTTTCACGGACATACACTTCGGCATGAAGGGTAATTCTAGGATACACAACGATGACTGTGAGGAGTTCGTAAAATGGTTTATAGAGCAAGCCAAAGCAGAAGGATGTGAAACTTGTATATTCTTAGGTGACTGGCATCATCATAGATCTTCAACCAATGTTTCCACAATGAACTACACAGTGTCCAACATGGAACGACTAGGTGCGGCATTTGAAAAAGTCTATGTTATCATGGGCAATCATGATTTATTCTACAGAGAAAAAAGAGAAATTAATTCTATGGAGTTTATAAGAAACATACCAAACATACATCTTGTCAATGAATGGATTGTTGAAGATGATGTTGCAATTATCCCGTGGATAGTGGGAGACGAATATAAAAAAATTGAAAAAATGAAACAACAGTATGTGTTTGGACATTTCGAACTGCCATACTTCAAAATGAACGCCATGGTAGAGATGCCTGACGTTGGAGGAATACAGACGGATCATTTTGCCAACTGTGGACAAGTGTTCTCAGGACACTTCCATAAAAGACAAATAATGAAAAACGTCACTTACATGGGCAACGCATTTCCACACAATTATGCAGATGCATGGGACGATGATCGAGGCATGATGATCATAGAAATGGGTGGCAAACCTAAATATATCAATTGGCCAGAGATGCCTAGATACATCACTATCAAAGTGTCTGAACTATTAGAAGATCCAGACAAGTACCTGAAACCAAAAATGTATGTGCGGGTAACACTGGATATTAAAATTAGTTACGAGGAAGCAAACTTCGTAAGAGAAACGTTTATAGACAAATATCAGTTGAGAGAACTACAACTGATACCGGAGCAGGTAGACAACGCACGGCAACCACTAGTGGAAGTGCAGAAGTTTGACAGCGTTGATCAAATCGTCATTAAACAATTACAGGGCGTGGACTCGGAAGTCTATGACAAGAACGTATTAACAGCAATTTACAACGATCTAGATGTCCAGAATTAGTAAACGTAAACTGATAAAAGCACTGAAGGGCGAATTCGAAGAGCCAACAATGACAAAGTCACAAATATTTGACATGTTCAAAAATCCGCCAACA
>Ga0209535_1001370_pt1 | contig 16701 bp, 20 predicted proteins | sample LinPmetageLP28_FD_184041 | JGI IMG/M metagenome (GOLD analysis project Ga0209535, IMG submission 184041) | Marine viral communities from the Pacific Ocean - LP-28 (SPAdes) (version 2) | ecosystem: Environmental > Aquatic > Marine > Oceanic | place: Pacific Ocean | collected 2009-08-22 | reverse complement strand
GTAAGGATGAAATTGATGATATTTATACAAGTACTAAGGGATTAGCTAGACAACTTAATATACCAATTTGGTCAGTTTCACAAGTTAATCGTGCAGGAGCTCAGGATAAAGTCATCCAGGGAGATAAAGCAGCAGGATCATATGATAAAATTATGATAACTGATTTTTGTATGTCTTTATCTCGTAAAAAAGAAGACAAAGTTAATAATACAGGAAGATTTCATTTAATGAAAAACCGATATGGTATGGATGGAATTACTTTTGGATTAGAAGCTGATACTTCTACTGGTCATTTTACTGTTAAAGATGAATACATTGAAGGTGAAGAATCTGAGAATTTTACACCTTCTCCAAAATCAAACAAATTTGATACAGATGTAGATACATTTGACAAGCAGTTATTACGAAAGAAATTTTTTGAATTAAACCCTTAAAATAAAAATAAATGGCAAAAACATCATTATTACAGGAAAGAATAGTATATAAACCCTTTGAATATCCAGAGGCTTTTGATTTTTATATGAAACAACAACAAGCGCATTGGCTTTGGACAGAAGTACCAATGATGGCTGATGTTAATGATTGGAAACAAAATTTATCAGAAACTGAAAAAAATATTATAGGTTCTATTCTTAAAGGGTTTGCTCAAACTGAAACAGTAGTAAATGATTATTGGACACAATTAGTTACAAAATGGTTTAGAAAACCTGAAGTAATTGCAATGGCTGTAACTTTTGGTTGTTTTGAAACAATTCATGCTGAAGCTTATTCTTTATTAAATGAAGAATTAGGTTTAGATAATTTTGCTGAATTTTTAGAAGATGAAACAACAATGGCTAAAATTGATGCTTTAATGCAAGTTAAAGATTCTCATGATGGTACTCCTAATTGGCATGAAAGAGCTAAATCATTAGCAATATTTTCAGCTTTTACAGAAGGAGTTAATTTATTTAGTTCATTTGCTGTTTTATTATCTTTTAAACTACAAAATAAACTTAAAGGAGTAGGGCAAATAGTTGAATGGAGTATTAGAGATGAATCTTTACATTCAAACGCAGGATGTTGGTTATTTAGAACATTATTAAAAGAACACCCAGAATATAACACCCCAGAATTAGAAGAACAAATTAAAGAAGCAGCTTTATTATCACTTAAACTTGAATTAGATTTTATAGATAAAGTATATGAAATGGGTGATTTAGAAGGCTGTACTAAATATGATTTAGTATCATTTATTAAACATAGATTAAATACAAAAATGGGTGATTTAGGATATGGTTCTATTGTAAATGGTATAGATCAAGAGGCAGTACAAAGAATGAGTTGGTTTGATAATTTATCAGCTGGAAAACAACACACAGACTTTTTTGCAAATAGAGTAACAAATTATTCAAAAGGTGTTCAAAATTGGGACGCAGGATCATTATTTTAAAATATGGAAAATAACGCATTACAAGTAGATTATACAAATTGGGAAGCTGGAAAACAGTATCCTGAATGGATGGATGAAATTTCTTTAGCAACAGTATCAAAAGGATACTTACTACCTGGAGAAACAGTAAAAATAGCTTACAGAAGAGTAGCAAATGCCGCAGCTAATAGATTAAAAAAACCTGAATTAGCAAATAAATTTTTTAAATTGTTTTGGAATGGTTGGGTTGGATTAGCTTCCCCTGTATTGTCAAATATGGGAACTGATCGTGGTTTGCCTATTTCTTGTTTTGGTATTGATACACCTGATTCTATACGTGGAATTGGTTTAACTAACGCGGAATTAATGAAGCTAACAGCATCTGGTGGGGGTGTAGGTATTTCATTATCTCGTATTAGAGAACGTGGAACAGGTATTTCAGGTAATGGTAAAAGTGAAGGTGTAGTACCTTGGGCTAAAATATACGACTCAGCTATTATTGCTACTAATCAGGGTAATGTTCGTAGAGGAGCGGCTTCTGTTAATTTAGATATTAATCATGGTGATATTGATGAATTTTTACAAATTCGTAGACCAAAAGGTGACCCAAATAGACAGTGTTTAAATTTACACCAATGTGTAGTGGTTGATGATTTTTTTATGCGTAAATTAGAAGCTAGAGACCCAGATGCATTAAATACATGGGCAACTATCTTAAAGGCAAGAATGGAAACAGGAGAACCTTATGTAATGTATAAAGATAATGTTAATAAAGATAATCCTATTGCCTATAGATTAAATAATTTAGATGTAACAATGACAAATATTTGTTCTGAAATTACTTTATTTACAGATGAAGAACACTCATTTATTTGTTGTTTATCTTCTATGAATTTAGCAAAATATGATGAATGGAAAGACACAGACTCAGTAGAATTGGCTACTTGGTTTTTAGATGGAGTAATGCAAGAATTTATTGATAAATCTAGTGGTAGAGAATCATTAAAAAGAACTCATAAACATGCTTCTAAAGGTAGAGCTTTAGGTTTAGGTGTAATGGGTTGGCATACCTTTTTACAACAAAAAGGATTACCATTTAATTCAATAGCGTCAACAGCCCACACACATAATATTTTCTCAGATATTAGAAATCAAGCTGAAAAAGCATCAATGGCATTAGCTCAAGAATATGGTGAACCACTTTGGTGTAAAGGAACTGGAATGAGAAATACTCATTTATTAGCTATTGCACCAACAGTATCTAATTCTGTTATAACAGGAGGGATTTCTGCTGGTATTGAACCCCTTCCAGCTAATGTATACACATTTAATGGAGCTAAAGGTACTTTTATTAGAAAAAATAAAGTATTACAAACTTTATTACAAGAAAAAAAAGAAGATAAAAATAAATGGTGGGATCAAATGCTACAAGATGGTGGTTCTACACAAAACCTCCCAGATAGTGTATTAACTCCTGATGAAAAAGAACTATTTTTAACATTTTCAGAAATAAATCAATTAGAATTAGTGCGACAAGCTGCAATAAGACAAAGATATATTGATCAAACCCAATCTTTAAATCTTTCATTTGATCCCAATGATTCACCAAAGTGGATAAATCAAGTGCATATGGAAGCATGGAAACTTGGGATAAAAACATTATATTACTTAAGAACTGATAGTGTAATAAAAGGTGACCTTGGTTCAAGAATGGCAGATTGTGTATCTTGTGATGGGTAATTATATGTATAATATGGAATTCCACCAAACTTCATAGTTGCTAGTTACATTTTGTTTAACTAAAATCATATATTTTATGGAAATTTTATCAAAAATTGGCTCTTGGGCTAATAAACTTACCGAAATCGGTATGTCAGTAATTGCGCTTGGAATAGTACTTGAAGTATTATTTGGCGGAGTAGGTATTCCTTTTTGGAATAATATATCTGTAGTAGATAATATTATGGGAATACTAGGTAATTTAAATGCCGAAGGACTATTAGGTCTTGTAGGTGCTTTTGTACTAATTCATATACTAAAAAAATAGTATAATAATTACCAAATTTAATAATAATGGGGGTCAATTTGACCCCCTTTTCTATATTTATAACCAAATATAAAATTAATTTCATAATGAAAAAATTATTACTTTGGTTATGTTTAACATTACCCTTCTTAAACATAACTGTAGCCCAAGAAACAGCACCCGTAACCTTTAGATTAGATGTTAATCAAATTACCGCTTATACTCCCAACCCAGATCAAATACAAGTTTATATTCAAACTAGCGTTACTGGATGGACTGATATACCAATGGAAGATGTTGGGGGCAATGGAATTTACAGAAAAAATATTAATATAGGACACCCAACAGATGAAAATGTAGAGGTATTTTATAGGTTTAAGATAACATCTTTTGGTGATAATGGACTACCCTGGATAGGATGGGAAGGAGGTCCTGATGCATCTGACTGTTTATTTGATGTAGCTACAGGAGGTGCTCCAGGAGGACCTGATAGTTTAAGAAAAGTAACAGTACCCGAAGAATTAATAGCAAATGGCACTTATGTAAATCCTTCAGGAGAATATAAATTAACCCATTGTGTTAATGTCTGTGGTAATGCACCATGTGAAGAAGAAACAACCCTAGTTGAATTTAAATTGGATATGAATGAATATCCTGATGAATATAACCAACCTTATGTAACGGGAGAATTTAGTAATTGGACTGATCAATATCCAATGGAAGATGAAGATGGTGATGGTATATGGGAATTAGGAATAGAACTTCCCGAAGGTACTTATTTATGGAAATTTATGTTAGATAATTGGGCAGACTCAGAATTACCAGCGGGTGTGACAGATTCTTCAGCATGTTTTATACCTGATGGAAATGGTTTTATAAATAGAATTTTAGATGTTGTTATTGGGGACAGTATTTCTCTTCCTCTGGTTTGTTGGGAATCATGTTTACCCTGTGGAGCAGTTTTAGGATGTACAGACCCAGCATCGCAAAATTACAACCCCTGGGCTACTATAGATGATGGTTCTTGTTCAGTAATACCACAATGTGAAGAAGGGCAGACTTTATTGCAAATAATTTATACCGGAGATAACTGGCCGGGAGAATCTAGTTGGATTTTATATGGAGATAATAACGGAGTAGATGTTACTTATGCAAGTGCACCTCAAGGATCATATAACTCAGCTCCTCCTGGAGTACCCCTTACTACTTATGTATGTGTTGATCAAAATAGCACATTAGACTTAGTTATTGAAGATAGTTATGGAGATGGATTAGGTGGTACTACATCTGGAGGAACTGTAGATGGAAATATACAAGTTATGGCCTGTGATGGAACTATCTTATATGATTTATCAGAAAATTTCCCTAATTCAAATTTTGGTTATTTAACTACTACCCCTCAATTTACCCCTATTACTTGTGAAAGTGAAAGTGAAGTAGAAGGCTGTATGAATCCATTTTCAACAACTTATAACCCACTGGCTACAGTAGATGATGGAAGTTGTGGTCCGCCTAGAATAGAAGGATGTACTGATCAAGATTCATTCAACTACAACCCAGATGCTAATACTAGCGAAGTAATGCAAGGTACATATACATTAGAGATATTTGATGGAGCTTCTGATGGTTGGAACGGTACTTGGTTAGGTTTAACTCAAGGTAATTGGGTATCTCCTCAATATCAAATAGGTGCTAACGATGGTGAGAGTATTTCTTTTGAAGTACAGTTAAACATTTATGAACCTATTGAAGCTTTCTTATTTACTACTCCTAATTCTAATCAAACATTAGCTCAAATAGGATATACTCTAACAGGTCCTTTAGGAGATAAAATTATAGATGTAGGATATTGGCAAGCAATACCATATCCTTTCGTATTAGAAGCCACCACTCCAACTTTTGGAGATACTTGTATTCCAATTATAGAAGGGTGTATGGATGAAAATTCATTAAATTATATAGAATTAACTGGAGATCCTTTAGTTGATGTAAATACTGACGATGGTTCTTGTATTCCTATAGTAGAAGGATGTATGAACCCATTAGCATTCAACTACAACCCAGATGCTACAGTAGATGATGGCTCTTGTGTTGAAGTAGTAGTAGGATGTATGGACCCAGATTCATTTAACTATAATCCAGATGCTAATACAGAAGGTGATTGTATCCCAGTTATAGAAGGCTGTATGGATGAAACTTCATTCAACTACAATGAAAATGCTAATGTGGATGATGGTTCATGTATTGCAGTTGTAGAGGGATGTATGGATGAAAATTCAATTAATTATAACCCAGATGCTAATACAGATGATGGAAGTTGTATTCCGATAGTAGAAGGATGTATGAATCCAGATTCATTTAATTACGATCCTAATGCAAACGTAGATGATGGAAGTTGTATACCAGTTGTTTATGGATGTACAAACCCGGACTCATTTAACTACAACCCAGACGCTAATGTAGATAACGGTACTTGTGAGGAAGTAGTGTTTGGTTGTACTAACCCAGATTCATTTAACTATAATCCAGATGCAAATACTGACAATGGTACTTGTATTGATATCGTATACGGCTGTACAGATAATACTGCACTAAATTACAATCCCGAAGCAAACACAGATGACGGTTCCTGTATTCCAATTTTAGCTGGTTGTACAGATCCAGATTCATTTAACTATAATCCTTTGGCTAATACAGATGATGGAAGTTGTGTGGATACAATTTACGGCTGTACAGATCCAAACGCTTTCAATTATAACCCAGAAGCTAATACAGAAGACTTTAGTTGTGTAGACACTATTTACGGTTGTATGGATCCAGACTCAGTCAATTATAATCCAGAAGCAAATGTGGATAACGGTACATGTATTACTGCAGTTGTAGGATGTACTGATCCTGAATCTTATAATTACAATCCTGAAGCTAACGTATCAGATCCTAATGCATGTCTATATGATGCTGGCTGTATAACCGGACCTGGCGAACCATACTGGTTGAATAACCAATGTTATGCTTGGGTAATAGATGTAGATAATTATTGTTGTGAAAATGAATGGGACCCAATTTGTGCAGAGACTTACAACTACTGTGAAAATGGATTCCCAGATGATATAGATATTAATGGATTAATTAATTCTAGAATGTTTAATAGTATTATTGTTTATCCAAATCCAACTAAAGATATCATTAACATAGCTACAGGCTTAGATATTACATTTTCAGTATTTGATATTACAGGTAAAGTAATTATAAAAGATTCTAAACAAAATCAAGCTGATCTTAGAAATGTTGAATCAGGAATTTATTTCCTTACAATTAACCAAGAAGGTCAAATATATAATAAGAGAATAATAAAAGAATAAAAATGAAAAAATTATTAATATTACTTTTAGTAATACCTTTTCTAGGTTTTAGTCAAGATGACGAAACTAAGTTAGATAGAATTAAAAAAGACGTCAAGAAGACTTTTAAGTTTTCAACTTTTTACGCTGCAATAAATGGAGGTACTTCTCTTTCGGATAAAAATCAATTTTCAGTAGCTACCGGAGCCTTAGAAGCTAACGTACTAAAAACCCCTTTCGACTATTCGATAGCATTTGGAGTAAGAAAAATAGCACGTTTTCAATATGAAAATAGAGCTAACGTATTCTACAACGGTACTGAGGAATCCTTTTCTGACAACGCTACTTTAGGTAAAATTAAGGGTTTCGAATTCCTATTTGAAGGAGACTTCAGAAGAATACAAGGAGTTGAATACGTAGATCAACATCACTTTTTAAGATATGTTGCTGATGATTGGGTTGCTAGAGTTGAATACCTAGTAGGAGGTTTTATTGATATAGAATATTTTCAAGCATCTCAAAGATATAAAAAAAATATTACAAGAGAACTATCCGTTAATATAGGAGCAGCACAGAGACTATCTCAACCTTACGGTTACGATCCTCTTGCTGAGTGGATGTTAAGCAACGGGAACTTACATTATACTTGGTTAGCTATTGAAGAAGGTTATAACGTTAATTTTAATGGAGCAGGAAACATAGAATATTTAGATCCTTCAGGCAATGTTGTAGCAAACAGTACAGCTGTTTGGGAGGAAGTCGTAATTCCTCAAGTACTTGCTAACTATGTTGAAAGAAAGCAAGATGCAACTCCTTTACAAGTAGAACATTCTTTAATATTAGGAGCTGATTATTATAAATACCAGAAAAACTTTTGGCTCCATGCATGGGGTAACATAATGCCTTATCATATTAAATCAGGAAACGAGTTTTCTTATCATAATTATAATGGAGGACAATGGATAGACTATTCCGGTGGAGTAATATTTGGATACAAGTTTACTAAATCTTTAGGAGTATTTGCAGAAGGTACATATAATAAGTATTGGAATAGAAAATGGCATAAATTTTCAATGGGAGTAAATTATATAATATTATAAAAAATGGCGAAAGAATTAAGCGAAAATACTAGCTTTAAAATAAGTATTCAGACACTTATAGGTATTGCATTCAGTATTGCAACAGTGGTTGGGATGTGGTTCGCATTACAGGCAGATATACAAGAGGCAAAAGAATTACCTGTACCTCCACCACCAGATGTTACTAGAATGGAATATGATATGAAAGATCAATTAATCCGACAAACAATCATGTCTACTCAAGAAGATGTACAAGAGTTAAAAGACAGATTAATTCGTATGGAAGAGAAGATTGATAAATTAAGATAATTATTATGAAAAAATTTATATTAAGTGTTTTACTTCTCATGACTTCTCTATCTATGTTTAGTCAAGTAGAAATTAAATACTTTAATGCGGCATGGAATGGTGCAAACGATATTACTTGGGTCTCTAAATTATCTGATTGTGAAGTTGTTAAGTACGATATAGGTGCAAAGCCGGCAGATGCTGGAAAGTTTAAAGTAGTAGTTGTACCTACTATACTAGTTTTCCAAGATGGTGAAGAAGTAGAAAGATACCAAGCTGATATTAGTTTTAAAATGCTAGCTACTAGGGAAGAAGTACAAGATTTTATAGATGAACTTATAATGAGCGCATTTTAAGGACTATTTATACTAAAGAAGAAGGTTACTAATTAAATAAGTTATATTATGATAAAATATATAAAAAAGAAATGGATGGGGTTTAAAAACTTATTTGACGACAACAATAATATCAATGAAAAATCTGTAGTAGGATTTTTAGCATTTGCAGTTATGGTAATTTTTGCCGTAACTGATCTGTTAACTGGGTATTTAGGAAAGGATTTAGTAATTAATGAATTTATATACGATTCATTCGTATGGATAGTACTTGGTGCCTTTGGCATAGCTGAGGTAGGTAAGGTATTTGGCAATAAAAAATAAAGACATGAAAAATAAAATCATATCTATCCTTTTATGCTTAACATTACTTACCAGCTGCGGTTCAGTAAAATCAGTAAAAGATAAAAAATCTATTGATAAAGAAGAAGTAGTTAGTGGTGAAAACGACCCACTTATGAAACTATTAATATCAGCATTAATAATTTACTCTATAAATATATTAGTTACAAGGTAGAAATTAACTCTGGAATAAAGTTAAAAATCACTGTAGTTAGTGAATGTTATTTAATAATAAATAAAAATTAAATTATGAGTTGTTACACTAGGGAGCAAGTAGAAGCCGCTATGGCTAGTAAAGGTTATAAATACTTTACAGGAGGAGACTACGATGTTAATATTATTGGAGTTAGAAATTCTGAAACAAAAAATAGAGTTACTAACGCATTTGATGACTGTATCACTTTATCTTATAAAGTAGAAGGTGAATGGAAGTTCCATTGCTTTAAATGCACTACAGATCCAGGAACCCATTGGGTAGAAAATGTCATGAATAAAGCTGGTGTTGCTATCTTAAAACCAGGGCAATATAGAGGGTCTCACAAACTTAGATTACACCAAGGTAAGTACTTAGCACTCGGTCAACAGAAAGCAGTTAAGGTATATAGAGATAATAACAGAGACGGTGTATATGACCTAGATGAAGCTTCTGTACAGGAAGGTATCTTTGGAATTAATATTCATAGAGCTACTGGACGAGCAGGAGGTAAATCAACAAGAGTTGACAGATGGTCAGCTGGATGTCAAGTAATAGGAGACAACGACGACTGGCATGAATTCTTAGACGTATGTCAGGCTGCAAGAGAGATCTGGGGTAATTCTTTTACGTATACTTTATTAGAAAGTAAAGATATAGTATAAAAGTTGCTTCTTTAAATTATTTTTCTTAAATTATAGTTATGGCAGAAAAAACTGAAGGGAAAAAAGATTCACAAGTTGTAGTAATACAGTCTAAAAGAGGTAGAGGATTGCAAGGATATTTGCTCTTTGCTATACTTGGTGGGTTCGTTGCATGGATGGTGTGGGGTCAACCAAAGATTGATGTAGACATTGAAGCTTACCAACTTAAAATTGAATTATTAGAACAAAAAGTTGACTCTCTGCACGTTAAAAATACTCATTTAGAATTGGAATCTGATTCATTACATGATAAAATTTCAAGCTATACGTATAGGATTAATAAACTAAATAAAAGAATCAATGTTATTCGAATTGAAACTCAAAAGAAAATTGATGCTGTTAATGATTACTCTTCTAGTGAGTTACAACAGTTTTTCACAGACCGTTACAGATTCAACAAAGATAGTATTAACTAAACCAGTAGCTAAGTTAGTAATACAGGATATAGTAGTTGGTGATCAATTAAAAATTCAACTTAGTACAGTAGAAGAGCTATTAGGTGAAACTAATTTAAAATTAGAAACCCAATCTTTTTTAGTTACTAACCTCGAAAGTCAAGTTCTTAATTATAAGAACATAGTAGCTGATTTAAACTCTAAAAGCGATATCCAAAACGATTTATCTAAAGATTTAGAAAAAGCTTTAAAAGCACAAAGAAGACGTACTTTTTTTTATAAAATTGGAACTATTGTAGGAGGAGTAGCTACTGTCCTTTTACTAGTACAGAAATGAAAAATATAAAAAAGGGTCTATTCCCATTCATTATAGCATTTTCTGCTCTTTCAGTTTCTGGCTCAGCAGCATTTTATTCAGTCTACGGACTTAGTAAACTGTTTGCTGGAGCTTCATTCGAAGTTATTATAATGGCAGGTTCGTTAGAAATAGCTAAGTTAGTAACCGCATCACTGCTTTACCAGTACTGGACTAGTATAAATAAACTTCTCAGAACATACCTTACCGTTGCTACAGTTGTTTTAATATTAATTACTAGTATGGGTATATACGGTTTTTTAAGTTCTGCTTATCAAGATACTTTTAGACAGTTAAATATTAAAGATAATCAAACGTCTTTCCTTGTACAAAAAAAAGATTTTTATAAATTAGATGTTAATAGATATGATGAAGAACTTAAAAGAATTTCTAATAATATTAGTACTTTATCAAATGCCAGATCTCAAACGATCCAGGTACGAGACACCTCGGTGGTTGGGGGCATTAGAACAACCATCTCTACTTCCGAACTTAGACTTGCGTCTAAACGTATTGAAACTGAAGAAGAAAATAGAAAAGCTGTTCAATTCAAAAGAGAAGTAGCTGCTGATAGTCTTCAAAAATATCAACTTCAAATATTAGAATTAGAAAATAATTTTGATGTAGCTGGAGAATTAGGTCCTTTACAATACCTTTCAGGATTAACTGGCTATTCAATGGATAAAATTATTAATATCTTACTATTAGTAATTATATTTGTATTTGACCCATTAGCTATATCTTTAGTAATTGCAGCAAATTTCGCATTTACAAAAGCCTACCCAAAACGTTTGAAAAATCTATATGGAGAAGCGATAGAGGAAACTCTAGAAGCTAAAAAAAAAGAAAACTCTAAATTAGAAGAAAACGAAAAAAGAATGGATATAATTGGTCAAAATGGTAATGATGGCTTACATTACGATGAAGATCATGCGTTGGATATAGTTTTAAACGATATGGTTAAAGACATTGAAGTAGATGATTATGAAGAAGTAGCAGAAATGGATAGTGCTGATTTGCCTGAAGATATAGTTTGGGTAAATAAAAAAAAAGAAAAAAAAATTATAAGAGTACTTGAAAGAGATGGTCAAAGGTGGCAAGTACTTTATGATGATAGGAGTGTTAGCTGGGTATTAAAACACTTCGTTATTAAGAACTACCCTAATCTTCCTACAGTTAAAAATCATATTGCTAAAAAATTTAAATAAAATACTTAAGTTTTAGTTTGAGATTATAATAATTTTTCTTATCTTAATATAATGGATAAACAAGTATATAATTTTTTAAAAGCATCAGCAGAAGCTGATAAGGCAAAAGCAGAAGCAAGTCTACATTTACTAACTAATCATCCTTCCGGTATTGGAGATCATTCTACTAAAGACTATTGGGATAATTGTGAAGAGGCAATAAAACTACTAGCATCTGCTGAAGAAAGGTTAGAAGTAATAGAAAAATATTTTTCAAGCATAAAGCAAACTCTTAACGGATAAATGAAATTACCTGTTATTAGAACACTAGCATCTAATAACTCTATTTCAGAATTAGATTTAACTACTGCAGTTAAAATTTTAGAAACTATTTCTGAAGCTAGAGGTATTAAAGATGAAGAGTTAGATGTTATTGGAGAACTTATCTCTAATATCGAAGGAGCAAAAGTAGTTATTGATGATCACCGACATTACGGAACTCCACTTAGAGAAGCGTTAAATAAGTTTATGAAAAGAGTTATAAATTCAATTAAATAATAGTTATATGAGTGATAGAGAGATTATGAACTCCAAGCAACCCCCCTCTGCTACAGAGATTTTAGAATTAGAGTACCCTACAATTTATTATGGTTATAAAGAAATTCAAGCTGAACAGTTTGAATTATTTGCAAAGAAGCATTTAGATTACGGAATGCATAATGTTAGTGCAGGTACTAATTTAGATAATGAAGAAGAGATAGAGTTTGCTATGACTGGCCTATGGTATAGACTTTCTGATAAGATCAACAGATGGAAAAATATGATTATTTCAGGACGTAAAGCTCAAAATGAAACATTAATAGATACCTTCCAGGACGTTACTAACTACGGTATTATAGCGCAGTTGGTCTCTAGAGGTATGTGGAAAAACGATTAAATGCCTCAAAAAAAAATCTATCCTGATAGGATTAAGCTGAAAGCTAACCCTCTGGTAAAGGAAGTTTGGGAAAGTAAAATTAAACAGACTCCCTCTAAAAATAAGCATATTTCCTATAGCTCTTTAAGTACATATAATAAGTGTCCTAAGAAATGGGAACTAATGTATTTACGTAACCAAGTACCGTTTACTCAGAACATATATACATGTTTTGGAACTGCTATGCACGAGACTCTACAACAGTACTTAGAAGTTCTATACCACGATAAGGTAAAAACTGCTAATGAACTAAACTTAAATCAGATTCTATACGATAATATGATTAAAGCATATAAGTCTGGTAAAGCTATAAACGGTCATACACATTTCTCTTCAGCAGAACAGTTACAAGAATTCTGGTTAGACGGTAAACATATTTTAGAATTTATTAAGAAAAAAAGAGGAGGATACTTTAGTACTAAGACAGCTAAATTAGCAGGTATAGAAACACTCTTATACCAGCAGATACGACCTGGAGTGATGTTCAAAGGTCTTGTTGATTTAATATTTTACCATCCTACTGTTGATAGGTGGACTGTTATGGATATTAAAACTTCTACTAGAGGTTGGAATAATACCTATAAAAAGAATCCTAACCTGACTGCTCAGGTAATACTTTACAGAGAATTTTTTGCTAAGCAATTTAACATAGATCCTAGTAAAATTGACGTTCAATTCTTTATTGTTAAAAGAAGAGTACCTGCCGAAGCGGAGTTTGCTACTCAGCAACGTAGAGTACAAGAATTTTCTCCAGCTTCAGGTCCAAGAAAAACTAAACTAGTGTTAGAGTCTATGAATAAATTTATTGCTGATGTTTTAGATAAAGACAATAACTATATAGACAAAGAATATTCATGTAGTAACCCTTTAGGAAAATGTATTGAGTGTAAAGACTATAGTTAGTTTTTGTAAAAGGTATATATTTATATATGTATATAAAAAGTAATAGTTATGAGAAATAAAGATAAAAAGCTAACTTCTGTTAGATTAGATCCTAAACTTTACGATGAATTTAAATTTCACTGCTTGAGAGATAATTTTTCTTTCCAAAAGCTTGCCTCTCGTGCAATTTATTTATATCTTAACGATAAGGACTTTAGACAAAAATTACATAAACAGTTATCAAAATAAAATTTATGAAAAATAAGTTTCGTTATATTGAAAAAAATAAACGTAAGAAAATTCTACTACTTTGTGATGACATAAGAATGCATTCTGGAGTTGGTAATATGGGAAAGGAAATTGTACTAGGTACTGCTCATCATTTTAACTGGGTAAATTTAGGTGCAGCAGTTAAACACCCTGAAGAAGGAAAAGCATTTGATTTATCAAATGAAACTAACGCTGAAGTAGGTATCGAAGATGCTTACGTAAGGTTGATACCTTCATCCGGTTACGGTAATGCAAAGAAAATAAGAGAAATACTAGAAATAGAGAAACCAGATGCTATATTTATATTTACTGACCCTAGATACTGGACTTGGTTATTTGAAATAGAAAGAGAACTAAGAAAAGATTTACCGATATTCTTCTTAAACATTTGGGATAACTACCCATCACCGCTGTATAATAAAACGTATTATGAATCTGTAGATGTTCTTATGGCTATTTCTAAACAAACAAAAAATATTAATAGTTTAGTTTTAGATGAAAAAGCTAAAGATAAGATTATAGAGTACATACCCCACGGTATTAATACTAAACATTATTTTCCAATAAAGGAGGGAGATGAATTTTATAATAAATTACTAGATTTTAAAAATGCCATATTAAAAAATGAAAATATAGAGTTTGTTGTATTTTATAATTCTAGAAATATACATAGAAAACATACTACCGACAGTATAGTCGCATATAGATTTTTCTGTGATATGATAGGGAAAGAAAAAGCTAAAAAATGTGCTTTCATATTACATACAGATCCTAAAGATCAAAACGGTACTGATTTAAGAGCAGTAAGAGAAGCATTCTGCGATCCAGAATACGTTAATGTATATTTTTCAAGCGATAAAATATCAACAGCTCAACTTAACCTATTATATAATATGTCAGATGTAACTCTTCTACTCTCTTCAAACGAAGGTTGGGGGTTATCATTAACTGAATCATTAATTACAGGTACTCCAATTATAGCAAATGTAACAGGAGGAATGCAGGATCAAATGAGGTTTGAAAATGAAAAAGGAGAATGGATAGACTTCTCAGCAGACTTTCCTTCTAACCATAGAGGTACCTATAAAAAATGCGGTAGTTGGGCTACTCCAGTATTTCCTTCTAATATATCTGTAGCAGGTTCTATTCCTACTCCTTATATTTTTGATGATAGATGTTCTCCAGAAGATGCAGCAGCTGCATTAAAGAAGGTATATAACTACTCAAAAGAAGAAAGAGAAAAAAGAGGTGCTGAAGGAAGAGAATGGGTTATAGGTAAAGAAGCTAACATGACAGCTGAAAATATGTCTAATAGAGTTATAGAAGTATTAGATAAAGGATTTGATAATTTTAAACCTAGAAGTTCTTTTGATTTTTATAAAGTTGAGGACCTACCTAGAAAGTATATAAAACATAAACTAATTAATTATTAAAATGGATAAACCTAAAATTGTTATAAGCTGCCCTATTGATACATATAGCGGCTATGGAGCAAGATCAAGAGATTTTGTCAAAGCTATCTTAGATATAGATAAATACGATGTAAATATCTTAGCTCAAAGATGGGGAGAAACTAGATGGGGGTACCTAAAAGACCATAATGAGACTTTACTTTCATCTCGTATTATTCCTCAACTTACTCAGAAACCAGACATTTGGGTTCAAATTTCTATTCCTAACGAATTTCAAAAAATAGGAAAATATAATATCGGTGTAACCGCAGGAATAGAAACTACTCTATGTGATCCTTCTTGGATACAAGGAGCTAATAATATGGATTTAATTTTAGCATCATCTAATCACTCAGTCGAATCATTTAGTAGAAGTAAATTTGATATGAAAGATGAAAAAACTGGTCAGATTAAACAAAAACTTGAGTTAAACACTAAGATGGAAGTTTTATTTGAGGGAGCAGACTTATCTAAATACTTTCCTATCAAGTCTTTTGCTGATAGTACTCCTGAATTAACAAGTTTAAAAAATACTCTAGATAATATACCGGAATCTTTTTGTTTTCTTACAACAGGTCATTGGATGCAAGGAGCTTTTGGCGAAGATAGAAAAAATATGGGGTTTACTATAAAATCATTCTTAGAAACTTTTAAAAATCAAAAGAACGCTCCGGCTCTTGTAATGAAGTCTCATAGTGTTACTACTTCTTTATTAGATAGAGATAGAATTTTAAAGAAAATAAATAAAATAAGAAATACAGTAAAGGGAAGGCTCCCTAACATATATTTAATACATGGAGAAATACCTGATACCGGTATGAATTTACTGTATAACCATCCTAAAATTAAAAGTCTAGTTTCTCTACCAAAAGGAGAAGGCTTTGGAAGACCTTTTTTAGAATTTAGCTTAGTAAACAAACCTATTATAGCATCATCTTGGTCAGGTCAAACTGATTTTTTAGATAAAGATTACGTAAGATACGTAAAAGGAGAATTAAAAAATGTAGATAAATCAGCTTTAGTGAAGAAAATAATTCTTCCAGAGGCACAATGGTTTTCTTGTGATTCTTCTGATGTAGGAAAAGCATATAAAGAAGTATATAAAAACTATAAAAAATGGTTAGTTAAAGCTAAAAGACAAGGTCATAAAAATAGAGAACTATTTAGTTACAATAAAATGGTAGAATTATTAAAAACTATTTTAAAAGATAATATACCAGAATTTCCTAAACAGGTAGGATTAACTTTACCTAAGCTTAAAAAAGTAGAAACTAATAAAGCTTTACCTAAGTTGAAATTGCCTAAATTAAAAAATATATGAATATAAATAAAGATCAATTAGTAGAAGGGCCGTTTGGAAGTAATGCTTGTTATGAGCAAAGTTTTAAACATGACGGAGAAGATGTTACTACCTGGTTATGTTTCGGCAGTGGTTTTACTACTTCTACACTTATGACTACAGGAAG
>Ga0209535_1001368_pt1 | contig 16716 bp, 20 predicted proteins | sample LinPmetageLP28_FD_184041 | JGI IMG/M metagenome (GOLD analysis project Ga0209535, IMG submission 184041) | Marine viral communities from the Pacific Ocean - LP-28 (SPAdes) (version 2) | ecosystem: Environmental > Aquatic > Marine > Oceanic | place: Pacific Ocean | collected 2009-08-22 | reverse complement strand
TGTTCATGATTTCGGGAAATTCTAGGTTTCCAACTTTAAGTTGTACTTCTTGGGAAGTAATTATACTTAAGGCGATTGGTGTCTTTCTTTCTACAGCGACATCAATTACACCTGAAGATACTGTTACCTCTTCAAGATTTGTGACTAAGATTGAATCTTTAGACACAGTTGTTTCTTGGGCAAAGCCCATACTACCCACTACTAATACAAGCAGTAAGCTAAGTAAATTTCTCATGTAAGCATGAATTTAAAATTAAACATTAATATAACCCTTTAATTGTAATTTCTTTGATAAATATATTATATACGTGCAATAAAATCATCTTCTTCATCATTATTTACTAAACCTATATCTTTAAAATGTTCCATCATATTTTCGTCCATTTCCCAATCTACTTGTTCATTCTTTGGGACAGGTGCATCCTCTTCAATGTGTTTTACTTGTTTTTCATTAAAAACATCCCCAATATACAAAAAATAACAGTTATAACAAAGTAATTCTAAATTTTCTATTTTCCAATTCATTTTATTTTTATCCTTAAAATGAACTAAAAGTGGAGCTTTGTAATCATTTACACGTTGCTCATTAAAATTACAACTATTACAACATTCTTCTATATATCCTTCCTGTATTAATCTATCTTTGTATTTATTTAAACTATAAGATTTAATAAATAATTCTCCATCCATTAATGATTTTAAATCAGGGTCTTTACCACCTAAATGTTTTCTAATACCCTTACCCATTGGGTTAAGGTGTTTATCAAATAAGGTTTTACCTGTTTCTTCATCAAGATAACTTTTAGCATAACGTTTATAATGTTCATAACTAATACCTAAAAAACGAGCTGCACTCATATTAGACTTAGTCATTTTTTGAGCATATAAAATTCGCTCTTTAGTAATAGGTTTAGATGGTCTACCCTTTTTCATCAAATATATCTGGGTTTATATTTACAACTATATTCCAAAGATCTTCTACATTATCCAATTCAATTTCTTCTTCAGTTTCTTGAATTACCAATGAATTTTTTGTTCCATCTGGATTATATCTATCATAAAAATAAAATGAAAGTATTTCATATATTTGTTTACCAAAAGCAAGTAAAATTAAAGAATCAATTACTTGATAAAAACTTTCTTCATATTTAGATAAATCTACTTTAAAGTCTTTTTCCATTAAATAAGATCTTGTAATAGCTTTTTCGAATTGATTTATTAAATTAATAAACAATTCTTTCTTTTGATCGTAAATTTTTTTATTTTTTCTCTTTATAGAGGTATCAGCTTGTAACAGCTGATCCAGAGATTGCTTTAGATTGCCTAGTGGATCTGACATTGCGTAACATTTTAAGTGTATAATTTATATCTCCACACATTTCATATTCATCATTTGATTCAAAATAACCTAAGGATGAACTAAGTGCGTTTTCCCAGTCTTTTTTAGCTATAGTTGCTATAGCAATATCAGTATTTACACTACATATTTCAGCTATATTTTTATTTTGCCTAATAGCATGTTTAATACCACTAAATGTTTCTCTGAAGATATTATATTTGTTATCATTAATAAATTCTCTTAATAATTTAGGAGAGTGTCCTACAACTTTTAAATTTAATAATTTTCTTTTACCCATTATTTTTTAAATACTACATTTGCTACAAATGAGACAAATGAAGATAGGGGTACTTGGAAAGCAGCTACATTTTTTTCAGGAGCATCTTCATCTTCATCAAATTCTAATCTGAAGTCGTTAAATTTTGGTGCTAGTTTTGTAGCAACATCATTTTGGAGTTGAGCTAGTTGTTCTGGAGAGGGGGTTTCAATTTCATTTCCATTATTATCTAATGGGAAAAATTTAACTTTAATTCCTTTTTTAGTAGGATTTTTATTTACATCAAAGCTGACTTTATATCTTCTACCATCTATAGTAGTAGTATATTTTAAAGTTCCTTCTTGATCTTCAGATAAAGGATCATACATAGATGTGGTTTTTATAACATTAACATCTTTGGTGGAATCACCTTCTAAAATATCTATTAATTTTACTTTTTCCATTAGAATAATTTGTTATAAATATTAAAGTAATTCATATTCCATTTCAATAGGTTCAAACCCCCATGTATCAGTATTTTCAGTTTTTTCTTGAGCTGTAACTGCCCTGTACATATCATTTACTTTTCTATTAATACCATCTAAAAACCCACCCCCACCTTTACCATGGAATATATGAAATAATGCTGGTGAGTAAATTGCTTTAAGTTCAAAACCATGTTTAATAGCTTTCTTTTGAACATTGGTATCACTATATAAAACATAAATAAGTTCTTCTTCAAAACCACGTATTTCATGCCAAATATCTCTATGTGCTAATTGAAAATCACCACAACAGTTTATAATACTATAATTATCACCCTCAACTACTGATTCACCTGTGGTTCTTTCTTCACTTGTTTCAATTAAATGGTCTCTAAGAGGTTCCCAGTCACTATATTTTCTATCTCCACCATGAAACTTTTCAATTTGTTCCCAATCGGTATATCTTCTAGATATAGTATAGAATGTATTAGTGTTTAACTCGTTTTTAATCGTTTGTTCTAATTGATCCCTGCGTGGTGCTATTACATCTATATTAGTTGATACAATATAATCACCAGTAGCTCTTCTAATTCCTATATTACGAGCTAATGTTTCACAACATACTTGAGCATTTGGGTCATTATTAGTTAATATTGAAGCTATCTCAGGGGTAATTACAATATGTTTTAAATTACCTTTAAAATTAATTCTATCCTGGATATCCCATAATTGAGGTTTACTATCAGGTGAATTCCAATCAATTAATATTACTTCATCAAAAGTGTTTACTAATGAATTTAAACAATAAATGGATCTATCATTTAAATTACCACCATAATCATCATTTCTTGTTACTACTACTGCACTTAATTTCATATTTTATATTTTTCTATAATATCACTACAAATTCCACTACACTTAGATACATCATCATCATTTATTTCGGGTAGTACTGCTATACTATTTTTTAATGGTTGTTTACCGGGGTATGCCCAAATATATCCTTGTGATGTTAATGTTACATCATCTTTTTGATGCCAAAAATAATTAAATTTAGATCCAATATTATCTAATGTATTAAATTGAGTTATAGCTTCCAAATTTTTACAATGAAGCCATAACCTTTTATGATGGTGTTCTATTAATTCATGTGGGAAATCATATGTAGGGCCATCATGTCCTAATTTGAATTTACCTTCTATAAACCAAACATCAATTTCACAATGATATCCTTTACGTAAAGCTTCCCAAATATATTCTGGTTTGTTTTCGTATTTAGGTTTTTTACCATTAATATTGCCTCTGTGAGATATTAAAATCATAATAAAGGTATCCAGGATGGGTTTCCTACTTTATTATCTACAATAGTACCTATATTAAAGCCTATGGTTATTCTAGGAGTATTATAAGGTTCAATTACTTTAACATAGTGGTTATAATCATCATTATTACCTGCAGGGGATCCAGGTCCTAAATATATCTGTCCTGGGGTATTAATTATTTCAAATCCTTTTTTAAAAATAGTTTTGGTTTTATGGGGTTCTATACTTATATAACCATGATAATCTGTATGGTGACCATGAAAACGTAGTGAAGATTCTACTTCTTTATAGTAATGATAATTTAACCATGATTGGAGCCATAAAGGCCTATTATCCCCTATATAACTTCTAATATGATAATTTAATTCTTTAAATAAAGAATAAAATAATATACTAGTAGAACTTAAAGAAAATATATTATAATTTAAGTAAGACCAAGTAGTTTCTTCAACATTTACAATTTCTTTAATATGGGTATGAAGAATACCGCAATTTTTTATAAAAGCTGAGAGGTTATCTTGGATAAGACTTGAATTATATATTTTATATTCCATTTTTATAATTTTCTAAATAATAATTTAAATCTTCGGGTGTACCTAACCCCCACATTTCTTTAACATCAAAAGTCCTTATCGCTTTTCCATCTTCGATAGCTTCATTAAATACCGGACATACGTAAAATTCGTTATTTACGCGGATATTTTTATTTATCATTTGTTCTGCATATTTAACAAAATCACTACCATTTTTCCAATAATAAAAACCTATCGTTGCTATGTTTGATATAGGATTTTTTTCTGCTACCTCAGTTACTAAACCTTGTTCATTTATTTTAGCAAATGACCATTTTGGGTGTGTTGCTTCAAATGTGACAATACCACCATCAGCATTTGTTTCATTCATCTTATACATAAATTCATTTGAATCCCATTCTACAAATTGATCTGAATTAGCAAAAAATAAGGGTGAATCTGAGTTAATATACTCTTTGGCTAATAATGCTGTACAGGCAGCTCCTTCTGTCATACCCTCTGTTTCAACTATTTTACAACCGGGAGTAATTAATGATAATAAAGCATCTAAATTATATTTTTCTCTATGTTCTTTTTGTACTACATAAATAAAGTTTGCTTTAATATTTAAATTTTCTACTACCACTTGTATCATTGGTTTTTTTCTTACCTCGATTAAGGGTTTTGGAAATGTATAACCAGCTTTCTCAAATCTAGAACCGGCACCAGCCATTGGTATTAATACATTTAATGTTTCATCTCTCCAAGCTGGAGTTGTTTGTTTATCTCCCATTTGTATTTTATTTATTTTATTTATAATATTTTCGTAAGTTACTTCTTGTGGATTTTTTACTCGTAAAATATACGACTTACTTCTTGCGGCAGCAAGTAATCCATAAGGGGAATCTTCTACAATTAAAGTTTCCTCTGGTAGGCATTTCATTTTCGAAATTGCATTCCAATACATTTCAGGATGTGGTTTACTATTATCAACATCTTCATTGGATAAAATTAAATCCATATATTCAATTAAACCTAACTTAGCAAGTACAGTTAATACTGTTTTTCTTATAGAATTAGAACAACATACTATTTTATATCCCTCATCTGATAGTTTAGATATTGTATAAAGTAGATGAGAATCTATTTCTAAATCACCCAACATATCTAAAGTATTTTTTTGTTTATCTTCCCAAATACGTTTATGTTCTTTTGTTGGTAAACCTTTTTGTTCAGTTAACATATCTAACTTTTGATTAGTTTTTAACCCATCATAAGTTGATAGATGTTCATTCCAACTAATAGCATAATCACCTAATGCTTTATTAAGCGCTTCGTAATGGATATTTTTAGCTTCAACTAAAACTCCATCTAAATCAAATATAATTAATTTTATCATTCGTTATAAAATTTAAATTTATTAGTTTTAAATGAAGGACTTCCATCCGTTATTATATTACTGTGTCTAACTATTTGAATAGGAATACCTATATTAGCATCAACTTTAAGTTTATGGAATTCTAAAGTTTTTCCTAGTATATGTTCACCATGCCAAATTTCTAAACTTTCAGCAATTGTAGGTAAGTTAGTCATCATTTTAGAATATAAACCCATACTTTTTGAATTACCTACTGCAAAAGTATCACCATACTGATATGGGTCTAATCCTCCCCAAGGAATAATAATATCATTTTTATTTTCTACAATATTTTTTAATAGATTATCAAACCACCCGGGGTGTCTAAACATTATATCAAGTCTACACCTAATTATAACATCATATTTAGAAGGATTTTCAATTAATTCAAAACACTTTTCAATAGAAAGAAGCATTTTAAAACAATTTAAAAATAAGTTAGAACTTTTACTATATTCATGTACTTCATTTTTAAATTTTTTAATTTTATCAGGATAAGGAAACGCTTTAAAATATTCAAGAGATGAAAATTCTTCTTCAGGTTCAATAGAAAATTTTATTGGGTTATATAAATCTAGGGCTCTAAAAGGTCTCCAAGAATGGATATAAACGTCTGTAGAATATTTTTGTATTAAATTTTCATAAATATAAGGATAACAAAACATAGTACTCCTAGGTTCCCCAGATAAACATAAAGCTATTTTTAAATCCATAATTTATTCACTTAAAAAGTTTGTATCAGGACAACGTTTTTCATTACAAACATGTATATCTCTAACTAAATTTGAATCTAAAATTTCTTCATGTATTCTTAAATTTTTACTATCTAAATAATTTTTATACCAAATTTCTGCTTTTAAATTTTTAGTTTCAAATAATAAAGATTCTATATTATCAAACATATTTGAATATATTTCCATACTTTTAAAATTACCAACAGCAAACTGATCACTATATTCATTATGTGGTGTTTTATCAATAGTATCTTTTTTAGGAATAAAAATATCATATTTTTCAAGTATAATAATATTTTGAATAATATGTTTTAAGTTAATTTTTTTATTAAAATACATATCAGGTCTACATCTAATTACAACATCATATTTAGAATAAGGTTTTAATAAATTAAAACAAGTTTGGACATTTTTTAACATTCTAACTTGATTAATAAGATTATTAGAGTTAGTAGTATGAAAAAGATCATATGAAAATATAGCTTTTAATTCAGGAGGATATTTTAGTTTTAATATATAAGGTATAATATCAGCTATTAAAAAAGGTTCAAATAAATATTTTTTAGAGTTATATAAATTAAAAGCTCTAAACGTTTTAGAAAAATGAATAAAAGTATCAACTTCAAAATCTGAATCATTATTTAAAGAAAGTATTGATTCATATATATAAGGAAAAGAAAACATAGAATTTCTAGGTTCTCCAGATAAACATAAAGCTACTTTTATTTTTTTACCAGTCATATACTGTTTTATCTTTATACCAATCTACTAAATTAGCACCTCGTTTTAACCAATTTACTTCAACTCCTTCATCTAGACATTCTTGTAAAAAGAAACCAATCCCACCATCTACCATAGATTGATAATCTAATTTAAATTTTATTCCTTTATTGGTCATATAATTCCAAGCTATGAGTGCCTCAGGTGGTATAGGTATTAGTTCGTCTATTTGAAAATCAAACATTAATTTTAAATCATAAATTTTTCCATATATAACATTATCAGCTGGGTAATCATGACTAGTATGATAGTAGACTAACTCATATCCTAAATCTTTTCTAACACCTGTTTTACAAGTAGCCATAAATGCTAATTGTCTATTTTCTAATCTAGGTAATAATTTGTCTAAATTAGTTACTATAGTATCACTCCTAACTTTTAATACTTCATCAACTTTACCCTCTAAATAACTAATCCCAGCAAATGAAGATTTTACTTGCATATTAACATTCATATAACCAAATACTTCTGGTTTTTCTACAAGTATAACTTCTATACCTTTGTCACGAATGTAATCTAGTCTAACAATGGATTCATCGTTCCATGTAGCCCATACAACATTATTAAATTGTGAATAATAATCTGCTAATTCTTTATAATACTCAGTTGGCCCTTGTATAATAATACCTTGTTTCATTAATATAAATTATATAATTTCATTATTCCTTCTTCTAAACTAGTTTTAGGTTGCCAATATTTTTTAATATTATCATTAGGTTCATTCATAGCATTAAGTTGAGTTTGATCCTTTTTATCTCCAGGAAATACTTTACAACTAGATAATACATCTAATATATTAGCTATCTCATAAATTTTAGTCCATTCAAAATTAGTAATACTATAATTTTTATTCTTGTTAATTTTATCATAGTTTTTAGCTAATGTTAATAATGCTTCAGAAGCATCATCAGCATACAAAAATTGTCTTGATTCAGTGCCATCTGTTCTCATTTTAATAACCCCGTCATTTTTAGCCATTTTAATAAAATCAGTTATCACATGAGATTTTTCTGGGTTTGTTTCATAACCATAAACATTCCAAAATCTAGCTACAATTCCTCCCATATCATGGGTCATTTTTTCACCTAATGATTTTAACATCCCATAACTTGAATAGCCCATTTCTGCCATTTGAGATGAAGCAAATATAAAAGGTTTTTTAAATGATTTAATTTTTTCAAATGTATTAGTTAATATCATCATGTTATTAAAAATAAAACTATAAGTATCTTGATATTTTTCTAAATATTTAGCCCCCCCAACATCAAAGGCTAAAAAGTGAACTATATCACAAGTATCCATAATATAGTCTAAATGAGCATTAGAAATTACTCTTAAATCTTGATAGTCTTTATTTACTAAATCAAATTCATATACTTGTTCTCCTTTACTTTGTAAATAATTAACAAGGTGAGCTCCTATTTGACCACTAGAACCTAAAACTAGGTGTTTCATAATATTCCTTTTTCTTTTAATCTTTTAACCCCATCACTAACATATTGTGGCATATTAAATTCAAATGTTTTTCTTTGATCCGGGATTTTATTCAAATATAATAAATCCTTATACATTTTGGTATAACCACCATCTAATAAAGGACCAATAGGATATTCAAATATAGTTTGTCCCCTTAAAATATATTGTTGAAAATCTACTCCGTTTTTTTTACAAGCTTCAGTTATCATTAAAGAATACCAATCCCAAGGGCCATATCCATTCCAATCCTTTTGTATAGGTACTAAATTTTCATACATTTCTTTATTAAATAAATCAAACCAACCAGCCCATTTACTTTTCATGGTAGTTTCTAATGTAATACCCTTTTCTGAATTTTTCATATTAGATCTAATATCAAAAATATCTCCTTTATTCCATTCATCATAGGGTACATTAAGATAATCCTGATTCGTAATTTCATCCCAGGTATTATCCCACATTTTATATATTTCGGGAGTTAATACAAAATATTTAGTATCTATTTGTTTTGAACTACTAATTAATAAAGGTAATAGATGTTCACTAAAATACATGTCTGGGCAAACACTAATATAAAAGTCTACTTCGGGGGATATAGCATCTCTTTGGTGATCTAAATGTCCATATAATTCATCTCCTTCATATATAATGGGGGTTACTTTATAACCTTCTAATAATTTTAAATACTGATTAAATCTACTTATTAGTAGATCTTTAGATATTTTACTTTTTTCCCAATTAATTAAATAAGAAGATAAATTTAATACTGGGTTTATTTCAATAGTATCTTCTCCAGTTAGATAATATTTAGATTTTTTAAATTGAGTAAAAGAAAGGAGAGCATAATCAAGCTCCCATGGCATACAATGGTATGTAATTTTATAGTGCATTATATATCTCTTCTAATCCTTTTTTTAATCCTATTAATTCAATAGGTAAATTAACTCCAAAGTTTTTATTACCTAAATAATCTAAATCTCTTGTATTATTATCTACTTTTATTTTTACACTATGTTTGTCTAAATCGTTAATTAATTCAGCTACATCTTTTAATGAAAAAATATCCTGATAGATTAAATCCATTTCATTATCTAAATCATATTTGGGGTTATCAATATAATATTTGATTATATTAACAAGGTCTTTAATATAAAAGAAATCCCAATATCTATTTTTATGAATTTCTATAGGATAATGTGTTTTATATCTTTTAATATTTGATGCTATAAATCTATCTTTATCTTCATCTTCACCAAATACACCATAAATTCTAAAATTATAACAACGAGAACAACTTTTAAGTATTCTACTAATTATATTTTTTGACATATCATAAGGTTGAATTGGATAACTTTCCTCTAAATTATGATTATTAATATTTATATTTTTTGTTTTATCAAAATCAGCACCAGAAGAAAAATTAATAAATCTATCAAATCTACCTCTATTATTCATTAAATTAAAAAACATCTTTAAATTTTCTTGAAGGGTAAAAGCTGAATCTTGTTTATTTCTTCTACCACCATTAATAGCACAATGTATTACTATATCGAAAAATTTATTTTGTAAATATTTTTCTACTTCTTTAGCATCAGTAAAGTCTAATTGTGATGAGGTAGGAGTGTATATATCATAGTCAGGGTCTAAAAATTTTGCAATATTTTTGCCCACAAAACCACTCCCACCCGTAATAAGGATTTTCATCTTTTAATTACTGTCTTTTTCTGAGTAATTGGTGTTGCACTATGATTACGATTATTATAGTAATCGTTATCTAATTCATATTTCCATTTTTTATCACCTAATAATTTTTCTAATTCTTCATCTTTAATTTCATAGAAATTTTCTTGAGCAGGAAATACTCCTTCTTTTACTTCTCTAACATAATCTTTTAGTGCATCAGACATTATCTGTCCTGCTTCACAGTATCTTTTTACAAATTTAGACTTAAATTCCCAAAATAATCCCATTAAATCATGATATATAACCAGTTGTCCATCTACTTCATCACCGGCCCCAATACCAAATACTGGAATGTCTAATTCTTTTGCAATTATACCTGCTGGTTCTTTAGGCATTGCCTCTAATAATAATGCTGAACAACCTGCTTCTTGTAATTTTAAAGCTTGGTTTAGTACTACTTCAGCTTGTTCTGCTGTTTTACCTTGTACTTTGTAACCACCTAATTTAGCTCTAGTATGTGGAGTTAAACCTAAATGGCTCATTACTAATATACCTGAATCACAAATTGCTTTAATTCTATCAGTCATTGCACCTTCTACTTTAACCATATCCATACCAGATCTAATAAATCTTCCAGCATTTTCAACTGCTACTTGATTTGAAGGTTGATAAGACATATATGGCATATCCCCAATTAATAATGCATCATCTGCTCCTCTACTTACTGCTTCACACGATCTAATCATATCAGCCATTGTAACAGGAATTGTTGTTTTATGTCCTAAAGTAGTCATTCCTAAAGAATCACCTACTAATATACAATCTACGCCAGAGCCATCTGCTATTCTAGATTGTGGATAATCATAAGCAGTAACCATAACGGATGTGTTACCATCTTGCTTATTTTTATTTAATGTTAAAATTGTTTTTTTAGTTTTACTATCTGCTGCCATTTTTATTTATTTAAAGTTACCCATCCCTGTGTATTATCTCTTCTAGGGACCATTTCTATTATCATATTATTTTTAATTTCATTATCAGTTTGATATGGTGACATATCTTCTAATGGATTTCCATATTCTAGTTTTGGAACAAGTTTTTGTTCTTTATCTATAATAACGTCTACTAATATACTACCCTCTTCTTGCATTGCCAAATTAATTACTTCTTTATAATTTTCTTTAGTAGCACGTAGTGCTTTAATACCATAAGCTTCGGCTACTTTTACAAAATCAGGTGCGGTATAATCCTGGGATTCAGTTGCTGTATACCTTTTGTCAAAATATGAATCTTGGAATTGTTTTATAATTCCATAACAATTGTTATTCATTATAAAAATCTTTAAAGGTAAATTGTAATGTTTAACTGTTTGTAATTCTTGTATATTCATTTGAAAACCACCATCACCATCAATACACACTACAGGTCCTTCATTTGCCATACAAGCTCCTATAGCTGAAGGTAAACCATAGCCCATGGATGAATTTCCAAAATTAGAATATAATTTTTGTTTATCTTTTATTTTAATAGATTGCATAGTCCAAACTAAATTCCCACCTTCATCAGGTATAATAGTACTATTACCAGGTAAATGATTATCTAATTCTTCTAAAAACTCATATGAAGTTAAAATGTTATCTTGTACTTCACGTTTTTCTTTTAAATTTTTCCATTGTGTAATATATCCTAACCATTCTTTATTTAATTCTAGTTTCTTAGTAAAAGAAAGTATACCTTCTAAAAATTCTTGAGCATCTTTAATAATTGGAAGATCAATTTTAATGCCCCTATCCTTATAAATTTCATTTGCATCTATATCAACCATTATTTTATATGAATCTCTCGAAAATGATTCTAATTGACCACCTGTCTGCCTAGTATCTAATCTGGATCCTATTGATAATAATAAATCACAATTTTGTATTGCATAATTTCCACCTCTACTACCATATACTCCTATATCACCTACGAATAAAGGATGATCGTGGGGTATAGTATCAAAACCACCCCAAGATACTGCAAAAGGTATTTGTAATTTATCAATAAATTTTTTAGCATCTTCTTGTCCACCAGCTAATTTAACTCCTTGACCTAATAATAAAAGTGGTCTTTTACTTTGTTTAATTTTATCTATAATATCTCTATATTCATCAGGGTTAAGATAGTTTATAGGGTTTTTCTTCCACCAAAGTAATTTACCTGTTGAATAATTATCTATAATTTTATTTTGAATATCGACTGGTAAGTCAATTAAGGAAGGACCAGGTCTTCCTGTTAAACTAGATGTTATAGCTTCTTTAAGTATATTATCAAATAACTCAGCTTTAGTAACTTTAGTAGAATATTTAGTAAAATGTTTAAAAGATTCAACTACGGGCATTTCTTGAAAACCTACTTGTCTAGGGTTAGTTTGAATAGAATCAAGTGATTCATATATACTAACTTGGCCTGTAATAAAAAGACATGGAATAGATTCATACCAACAACCACAAATACCATTTAATAAATTTTGAGCACCAGGACCACTAGTAGTTAATACAACACCCATTTTACCAGATGTTCTATAAAAACTTTCTGCTGCCATTGCTGCTGATTGTTCATGTTGAAAACAATAATAAGTAGCTCCTTCTTTTCTACCAATGTAATCTACAGTGGGCACAATTGCTCCTCCTGTAACTAGAAAAAATGTATCAAAATGATTATCTACTAAATAATCTACTAAGTGTTCTAAAACCTTCTTTTTTACCATATAAAATTATTTTTATAATAACCTACTATACTAGGCAACTCTTCATCAAATCTTGCCTTTGGTTCCCATCCTAAAGATCTTAATTTATCGTCATTTAAAGCATATCTAACATCTTGCCCTTGTCTAGAATAAGATAAATCTAAATACTGATTTATATTGTCATCATATAAAGGAAATGTTTCTTCAAGTACTGTATCTTCAGGATAGTATAATTTAATAATCTTATTTACTGTATCCAAATTAGTTTGCTCATAACCACCACAAATATTATAAATGTTATTATCATCTACTATATCTTCAGCATTATTTTCAATAAGTACTATAACAGCCTCAGCCGTATCTTTAGCATGTAACCAATTTCTAATTGGAATTCCACCATTATGTAATGGTATTTTTTTACCCAAAGAAAGATACTTAGTAGATTTAGGTATTAATTTTTCAACATATTGCCCAATTCCATAATTATTAGTTGGTCTTAATATTATATAAGGCAAGTCATAAGTACGTCCCCAACCTACTATTAATTGATCAGCAGCTGATTTTGTTGCTGAATATGGGTTAGATGGTTTTAAACAATCTGTTTCAAGATGTTCACCTTCTGTAATATCCCCATATACCTCATCAGTTGAAAAATGTAACAATGTGGGTTTAGTTTTACCTTCTGCTCTATAATTTCTAATTAATTCAAGTAAATTATGTACCCCATTTATATTTGAATGTACAAAATCTTCACTTTTAACTATAGAATTACCTACATGTGTTTCTGCAGCAGTATTAATTATATAATCACATTCATATAAAAAATCTATGTCATTAATATCTTTTTTTTCAAAAGTAAAATTTTCATACTGGTTAAATTCATTTAGTAAATTTTCATTAGCAGCATAAGTTATTTTATCAATACCCCTTACGTACCAACCTTTTTTTAAACAAGCTCTAGTTACATAACTACCTATGAAACCTAAACAACCTGTTATATAAACTGTTTTATTTATCATATCCAAAAAATTCTTTTATTTTATTACAAACATAATCTACATCATTTATATTCATACCATGATGCGCACCAAGTAAAAAACCATTTTTCATTACCTCATCAGCAATTGGAAAATCTTGTAAATATTCTCTATATGCTGGGTGTCTGGTAACGTTACCTGCAAATGTAACTCTTGTTTGTATGTTTTGTTCTTCTAAAAATGTTAATAATTCTAATCTACGTTCTGTTTGTAATGGTATTGCTAACCAATTTGGTTTAATACTATCATCTGGTAGTACTATTTCTCTAACTTCAGAAAGATTATTCAAATAACGTTCTACATTTTTACGTCTTATATCTTTATATGTTTGAAATTTTTCTAATTGAACTAAACCAAATGCTGCCGAATGTTCAGTGCATTTAAAATTGTAACCTAGAACACCATATAAAAATTTATAGTCATAAGGAATACCATCAACATTACTTGCAAATCTATCATCTATATTTTCACTATTATCCCCTATTCTACCCCAATCTCTATACATTAAAGCACGTTTAACATATTTTTCATCATTAAACATCACCATACCACCCATTCCACCAGCTGTTATAACATGTGAAGCATAAAAACTAGTAGTTGATACATCTGAATTTAATGTTTCAGTAATTGTATCAGCTGAATCTTCAATTATTATGATATCTTCTCTACCTAATCTATTTAATTGAGTTTTTAACATAGTCCAATTTGGTTTATTCCCAATTAGATTAGGTACCATAATAGCTTTAGTTTTATCAGTAACTGCTTCGAGTATTTGCTCTACACTTGGAACATATGTATTTAATTCACTATCTATAAATTTTGGTTTATAACCTAATTGTAAAATTGGGGCTAACGTAGTAGAAAATGTAAGTGCAGGTGTAATAATTTCACTTCCTTTTTCTAAATCTAAAGCGGCGATTGCTAACAAACATGCTGATGAACCCGAATTTACAAACACACCATATTTTTTACCAAATTCTTTGGCAATTTTTTGTTCAAATTTAACAGATTTAGGACCAAAACCTGCTAACCACCCATCTCTAAGTGATTCTTCAACTGCTTTAATTTCTGCTTCTCCAAACGATTCGTGTTTGTGAGGAGCATACCAAACTTTTCTTCTCATATTATTATTTATTTTTATCTAAAAGGTCTATTCCCAGACCACATTCCTACAATTGCATTTCTTACACCTTTTTCAACTTTAGTTACTCTATGCATCATAAAAGATGGAAAAATAGCCATTCCTCCTATAAAATTAGGAACTTTGTATTTATGTGAATTTGCCATTATTTCTAATTGTCCTCCCTCATAATCATTATTTACTATAATTGAAAAAGATAATTTTCGATTACAGGCAGACCCTAAACCTATATCTGTGTGCCATTCTAAATGATTATTAGATTCTCCATATTCATGATATTTTAGGTTTCCAAGATAATCAATATCAAACCCAAACTGTTTATTAGCTTCAGCTGTTACTTCTCCTAAAATTTTTTGAAAGTTTTGCATGTTAGGATTACTATCAAAATTCATATCCCATACCTGTCTATTTATAATAGATTCATTAGGTTGAGGATCTATCCCATCATCATAATAGGGCTTATTATTTTCTTTTATATATTTAACTAATGAATATATTTGGGATTTTGTAAAAACATTAAACTTATAAAAAACATCTTCCTGTTTAATAATAGGATGAGGATTTAATTTTTGGACGTACATATTTTATTTTCTACAAATACTTTAGTTATATAATCTACTATTCTTTGTTCGTAATCAATATATTTTAATGCTGTTTGAAAATTTTCTTCTATTACATCTGACATAGAATTATATAATATAGGATTTAAATCATTAACCTGATATATTATATCATCTACATTTTCAACACGTATAATTCCTGTAGTATTAAAATATTTTTCTATATTTGAACAACCCCAATATACGGGAATTGTTTTTAGTAACAACAAATCTAATATTTTTTCTGTAAAGTATCCTCTATGAGATGTATTTTCTATTGCTACACCATATTGACTATTACTGAATATTTCAACTTTACCTATTCTAGCTTCTTCTAAATCATTTCTATTACCATAAGTGTGGTGAAATACTTTATCTATATTACCAATCTCATTTTTTCTAGCTAGTAATTCATGTCTTAAACTATGACCATATGTTTTATTTAAAACACCTGCTAAATGAGACACTTGAAAATTTTTATCGTAAGATTTATTCCAAAAATGTGGTGTCATCCAAGTATGTCCAAAAGGTAATAGTACTGCTTGCTCACAGCTACTAATTACTTTATTATCCCAAGTTAAAATTGCTGAAAATAAGTGTTCGTTTTCGATTGCCCAATCATGTAAACCAAAATATTCATTTGGTTCTTGTAATACTAAAAAATTTAAATCAGTTAACTCATCTTGTGATTGTGGTATATCATCTACAAATAATGTAAAATCAATATCTTTAAGATGTTGCATCTTTGATTCAAATACTTTTTTATCAAAATGTTTAATTTTTAATCTCATAATATTTCCATCCAATATTCAATCATTTCATCTATCATTGTCTCAAATGTATAATCAGCTGTCCAACCTAACTCTCTTAATTTTGTTGAATCACCTTTTAAATCTTTTAATTCTTCAGGACGTAAGTATTTAGCATCTGTTTTAACATATTGATTCCAATCTAAATCTAATTTATTAAAAGTATACTCTACTAAATCTTGAACTGAATGTGATATACCAGTAGCACATACAAAATTACCTGGTTTGTCTTGTTGGAGCATTAACCACATTGCTTTAACATAATCTTTTGCATGTCCCCAATCTCTAGTTGCTTGCAGATTACCTAATGCCAGTTCATTACGTAATCCTTTTTTAATTTCAACTGCAGTTTTAACTACTTTATTTGTAACAAAATTAGTTCCTCTTCTTGGTGATTC
>Ga0209535_1001367_pt1 | contig 16726 bp, 8 predicted proteins | sample LinPmetageLP28_FD_184041 | JGI IMG/M metagenome (GOLD analysis project Ga0209535, IMG submission 184041) | Marine viral communities from the Pacific Ocean - LP-28 (SPAdes) (version 2) | ecosystem: Environmental > Aquatic > Marine > Oceanic | place: Pacific Ocean | collected 2009-08-22 | reverse complement strand
CTATAACACCTTCGAATACACCTTTACCATCTCTTTCTTGGTTTTTATAAGTCCAAGTATAGATGTTTATTCCACTTGAGGATTTACCAACTAATCTAATATTTTCTTTTAATCTTCTATCTGATTTTCCACTAATAACAAAAGTTGCATGTAAATTTCTAATATAAGCAAAATTTACACTACCGTAAGTACCATTAAAATACCAACTTACATTTGCTGTTGATGTTAGTGCAGTACCAAATGCGTTTTCTAATCTCCAACCATTAAAGGTATAACCATAAGCTGCACTTGCTTGAGTAGTAACGAAATTTTGAGTATTACTCATGGATTGATTCTGGTAAGCATTAACTAATGTTGTATTAGTAATATTAAAAGGTGATGAAAAACCTGCTAAATTAAAAACCGATCCTGCATTTGTAACTGTAACATTACATGACATTTGTCTATCTTTATATCTCCAACCATCAGTTATGTTTATATTAGAAGTACCAGTTTGACCAGTATTTAATTTAGGATTTGCTCCTTCTCTATAAGCATCATAAAGACTATAATTACCACTTACTCCCCAATTGGTGCATGTTCCCCACATACCATTATAATAACCACAAGAGTTTGTGGGATTCTGACTGGTTGAAGTATCACCTGTTAACTGTAAATAACTACCTACTTGTCCGTAATACATTAAATTAAATCGTTTACATTACTAGCTCCAAATATTGATTTATAATGGTCTTTTGTTACCTTATAAGCATATTTAAACATACTACCAGTAATTATGTTAATATCTATTCTTGCTTTTGTTACCATTTCACTTCCCGTAGTAATAGTTTCTATAGATTCTGTTCTATATGCTGAAATTTCATCTCCATCATCATTAAAATCTACATACTCAACTACTTGGTCTGAAAATGAAGAAGAATATGTTGTTTGTTCTACTTGTACACTTTCAGTAAGTGGAAATTCTAATGGGTAGGCATGGTTATATGATTCATCCTCATGTAAAAAATGATTCGATAACATACCAGAAGCATCTAAACCATTATAGTCTCCTTTATATGTTGGATGTGCTGGTAGTGAATCTTCTTTACTTGTATAGTGAGTAGAGTTAACTACTAAATCACCTGTAGTTTTATGTACCGTATAATTTTCAATTCTTACATAGAAACTATCTACTTGTCTGTTTTGACCACCATTTTCTGTGACTGAACCTGTAACTAAAAATCCCATTTTTTTATTTATTTAATTTGTTTACTTTTTCGTTTAATTCTTTTATTGCTTCAATTAATATTGCTACTAATTTTTCATATTGAACTGTGATATAATCTTCACCTGTTAAACTAGCTCCTTTATCTCCATCAGCATCAAATGGTGCTTGTTTAATTATTTCAGGGAAATGTTTTTTAACTTGTTGTGCTATTACCCCAATTTGTCGATCTTTTTTATCATATCCAAATGATTCTGCTAATTTATTAGCTGTATAATAAATACCATCTAGTTCCATTACTTTATCTAGGGCGCTTTCTATTTTGCCTTCAATATCTTTTAATCTCTCATCTGAGTAATAAGCAACAACATCACCTGTTGATCTTACTGTACCAAACTGAACTGTATCTGTAGTTCTAGTATATTGGTTCATCGCAGAAGCATATACATTTGATGTACCTGTTGCACCAGTTGCTCCTTTTGCTCCAGTAGGTCCTGTTGGTCCTGTTCCACCTGTTCCTCCAGTTCCACCAGTTGAACCTTGAGGTCCTGTTCCACCACCTGGTCCAGTTGCACCAGTTTGTCCTTTTTGACCTTTAGCACCTGCTCCACCAGTTCCACCTGTTCCACCAGTTGAACCTTGAGGTCCTGTTCCACCACCTGGTCCAGTTGCACCAGTTTGTCCTTTTTGACCTTTAGCACCTGCTCCACCATTTGATCCATTTGAACCTGCTGGTCCTTGTGAACCTGTTGATCCAGTTCCACCGGCTTGACCTTTTTGTCCTTTTGCTCCAGTTCCACCTGTTCCACCAGTTGTTCCTTGAGGTCCTGTTGGTCCAGTTCCACCTGTTCCACCTGTTGAACCTGTTGTACCTTGAGGTCCTGTTGGTCCTGTTCCTCCAGTTCCACCTGTTGCACCTTGTGGTCCTGTACTACCAGTTCCACCTCCTGCTCCTTTTTGTCCTTTAGCACCTGTTCCACCTGTTCCTCCAGTTCCACCTGTTGTTCCTTGAGGTCCTGTTGAACCTCCTGGTCCTGTTGCACCAGTTTGTCCTTTTTGTCCTTTTGATCCAGTTGGTCCTGTTGGTCCTGTTGGTCCTGTTCCACCACCTGGTCCTGTTGCTCCAGTTGCACCTTTTGCTCCAGTTGGTCCAGTTGAACCTGTTCCACCTGTAGTACCTACTGTACCTTGTGAACCAGTTGGTCCTGTTCCTCCAGTTGGTCCAGTACTACCAGTTGCTCCTTTTTGTCCTGTTGTTCCTTGTGAACCATTTGATCCATTTGAACCATTTGAACCTGCAGCACCTTTTTGGCCTGTTGTACCTTGTGATCCTGTTGAACCTGTATTACCGTTTTGTCCTTTTTGTCCTTTTGCACCAGTTGGTCCAGTTGGTCCTGTTCCTCCAGTTCCACCTGTGTTACCAGTTGTACCTTGTGGTCCAGTTCCACCTGTTGGTCCTGTATTACCTGTTGCTCCTTTTTGTCCTGTTGTTCCAATGGCACCTTGTGAACCATTCGAACCATTATTTCCTTGTTGACCTTTTTGTCCTTTAGTACCTGTTGTACCTTGAGGTCCAGTAGGTCCAGTGTTACCAGTTGATCCTTTAGCACCAGTTGGTCCAGTATTACCCGTTGTACCAATAGCACCTTGTGAACCAGTATTTCCTACTTCTCCTTTTTGTCCTTTTGCACCTGTTGGTCCTGTATTACCTGTAGTACCTTGAGGTCCTGTTGGTCCATTAGCACCTTTTTGTCCTTTTTGACCAGTATCTCCTTTATCACCTGTTGATACAAATGATATTAATATGTCTTCGTTATTTGTAAATGGTGCTACTGCTGACCCTGCTTCATTAGTTATATTTAATGACCACCATCCTGTTTGATCTGTAAGATCAGAAATGGCAAACGTTAAGAATTGAGAAGCATCTGTTCTATTTGTTATTCTAACGTGACCTTTTACTGCTGAAGTAACACTATCAATAGTTTGAAGTGTTTGGTCAATATTATTACCATCATCATCAGTTTCGTCTATATACATTAATGTAGCAGAAGCCTGAGAACCATTATTTAATCTTGCTTTACCTGTTCCTGGATCTGTTCCTGATGTAGATGTTGAGAATGTATAATCGAATGAGTTACCACCGAAATTACCATCTGTACCTTGTGTACCTGTAGTACCTTGTGATCCTGTTGAACCAGTTTGTCCTTTTTGTCCTTTTTGACCAGTTGTACCTTGAGATCCTATTTCACCTTTTTGTCCTTTAGTACCTGTTGTACCTTGAGGTCCAGTAGGTCCAGTTGGTCCTGTATTACCTGTAGTACCTTGTGAACCAGTTGGTCCAGTATTACCAGTTGCACCTTTAGCACCTGTAACACCAACTTCACCTTTTTGTCCTTTTGCACCTGTTGGTCCTGTGTTACCTATTGTTCCTTGAGATCCTGTTGGTCCTGTTGGTCCTGTTCCACCTGTGTTACCAGTTGTACCTTTTTGTCCTTTTTGACCAGTTGTACCTTGAGTACCAGTTGTACCTTGAGCACCTGTACTACCTGTTGTACCTGTAGTACCTTGTGTACCTGTAACTCCTATTTCACCTTTTTGTCCTTTTGCACCTGTTGGTCCTGTGTTACCTGTTGTTCCTTGAGAACCAGTTGGTCCAGTACTACCAGTTGCTCCTTTTTGTCCTGTTGTTCCTTGTGAACCAGTTGGTCCAGTATTACCAATAGTACCTTGTGAACCAGTAGGTCCTGTATCTCCAGTTGTACCTACTGTACCTTGAGGTCCAGTTGCTCCTGTAGCACCTTTTGATCCAGTTGGTCCAGTTGATCCTGTAGCACCTTTTGATCCAGTTGGTCCTGTGTTACCAGTAGTACCTTGTAATCCAGTATCACCTATTACACCTTGTTGTCCTTTTTGACCCGTTGTACCTTGAGAACCTGTTGGTCCCGTATTACCAGTTGGTCCAGTTGATCCTGTAGCACCTTTTTCTCCATCTGCACCTTGTGAACCAGTTGGACCTGTTCCACCTGTTTGTCCATTTGTACCTTGAGCTCCTGTAGGTCCTGTACCTCCAGTATTACCTATAGTACCTTGTGAACCTGTTGGGCCTGTAGGTCCTGTATTTCCCGTTGTACCTTGTGAACCGGTTGATCCATTTGATCCTTTAATACCAATTTCACCTTGTACACCTCTTTGTCCTTTTTCTCCAGTTGCACCTTTTTGTCCTGTTGTTCCTTGTGAACCAGTTGGACCAGTTGGACCTGTATTTCCTATTTCACCTTTTGTACCAACTGTACCTTGGGGTCCGGTTGCACCTTGAGGTCCTGTTATACCTGTTGTTCCTTGTGAACCAGTTGGTCCTTCATCACCCTCTGTTCCTTGAGTTCCTGTAGGTCCTGTTGCGCCTGTAGCACCTTTTTCTCCTGTATTACCTATAGTACCTTGAGGTCCAGTTGGACCTGTATTTCCTACTTCACCTTTTGTACCTATTGTACCTTGAGCTCCTGTAGGTCCTGTTGGTCCTACATTACCAGTTGGTCCATTAACACCTTGTGCACCTGTAGTACCTTGGAGTGATAAATTTGTTCTATATTTTATATTACCACCTGTATCTGAAACTAATACTCTTGTTTCTGTTGTACCTGCTGGTAAACCATTTACGTGTAAGTTACTACCTGTTAAAGAGGTTGAAGCTACAATATTACTTGCTGTAACAAACGAACCTGCACCCCCAGCTGTAATATTTCCAATTACATTAAGGCCTCCTGCTGGGTACCAAAATAGTTTATTTTGATTGTCTTTGTATATTTGATCGTAGTTGTCCCCTGAAGATGTATCAAAAAAAGCAATTGAATATGCTTTTGCTGGGACTGAACCAGAACCTGTAGGAGGGATAAAATAACTCCCCGCTTTTACTTTGTTAACTTCTGCATCACTACCGGATACAATTACTTTTTTCCAATTTGGCATGTCAATATTTTTTATTATGGTTGGTTACTCAATGAGCCCACTTCCGTTATGGCCTATAATATAGTCATACATATGAACAATATACGGAAAAACTAAAGAGAAAACAAGTAATTTTAAACCGCAACGTTAGAAGTAAGTTTAATATATGGTGATAAACATGACCCAGTTCTTTCTACATTATTATTGCTTGTTCCTGAATTTGGTGAAAGTGAACGTGATATCATAAACCCAAATTGTGATGCTCCTTCTTCGAGTTCAATCCTACCATAATCATAAGGAGCAATATAGTGTATATGTGAAGGAAAGTCTGATTTGTCTAATATTGTAATGCTAGAATTATTAACTGATCCGTCTCGTTTTACATCAAATTTTGCAACATAATTTTCAACATAATTAGTATAAAAGAATGAACTTGATGCTATGTATCCATAAGAGTCGGATGCTGACATAGGTATAGCTGTACAATTTACATGCTGTCTATCTGCTGAAGGGTAGGGTTCAAGTTCTAAAACATCTTCTACAATAAAAGAAGAAGTATGGGTGGATGACCACATTTCATATTGGGTAGCTAGATGAAAAATTGTACAAACCGTCCAATTAGGGTATGGGGAATTATTTCCATCACTATTTCTAGTAAATTGGTATAAATGAGAACCGGTATAACCGAAGGCTATTTGATCTCCTACTGTACCACTTGATCCGGTTAACTTTGCGATTTCTCTAATTTGTCTAGATGATGAATTTAGAGTAGTCATATCAAAATTTGTATCTAAATCATATTGAGTTATGTAGGTTTTTGCATAATTTATAACTGTAAAATAAGCTAAAGAACCAGTGTTTGGTACTTGTATTGCTTGAATTGAAGCAAAATTAGGGGTTCCTATAGTATATGGTACACTTCCTATTGTAGCCATACTTAATGATAAAGATGCTGTGTTTTTAGTAGGGCTAACCCATTTTTCAAAATTAGATATATCTGGTGGTCTATTATCAGATTGAGACATCATAAACTGATATACTAATTGCTTATATGGAGGTCCATCAGAAAATGATGATGTACCAAACCAACTAGTGTACATATAATGAACCATATTACCATCACCAGGGTAACGTGATCCTATTGCTGTTTGTTGATGGTAAAGTCCACCATAATTTTTAAAACTTGAGTAATTAGGAAATATATGCCCCGTACCTGCACCACTAAAATCTCCTAATTCTAATGAACAAGTAAGTGTAGGCCAATCTGTATCTGCTTCTGCATTTGCAGTAAAATTTTGTAATACCCTAAAGAAATTTATGTTTGACATATTTTATATTATTTTAAGGACAAAACCCTCCATCAAAAGTTATTGCTGTTAAACCAAATAAACCAATAGTAACTATAACATTTCCTGACCCACTAACACCGTTTTGAAAAACATTTTCTATACAATATATAGAGTTACCTTCTTGCCTATAATAAAAGTCATTTTGATATTCACTATAACCATAAATAGGTGCTGACCATCTTCTTCCTAATAATTCATTTACAGAATTTCCACCTGAACCAGGATATGGTCTTCCTTTTGGTAATGATTTACCATTAAGACTTAACGAAATTGAAGAGCCATTATTGTTTATAACCCAACTAGTTGTTGTTGTAGTTGCTGATGCAGCTTGAGATCCTGTCTGGTTTGAATACATTTGGCTTATTATTAATTTATCATAAAAAACAGATTTACTACCAGTATAATCTTGTAATATAAACGAATTAAAAGGTTGTGTATAATCTCCTGATGTAGTTGTAGCTGATTGCATTTCCGTTGTTATATCAAAAGATGAAGTAAATCTTCGAGATCCTAAATCCCAAGGTGTTTCTAAATCTGCTGCTATAATTCTTACATTAGATCCATCAGTACAAACCCATATACATTCCATTCCATCATTTGTAAAATTCATACCTGCAGGGATTCTATCTGCACCTGTATTTAATACCATGTGAACATTAGGTCCCGTTGCTATATTTGGTATTTCATGTGCTGTATATGGTTTTGCTAAATAATATTGTTTTACATCTGTTTGTGTATGTGAATTTGATGCACTTATTATCCACATTGAAGCTGTATGTCCATCACCTGACCATTTTAAATCTACAATACCTTGATTTTCATTATTTGGAACTCCTCCTCCCATATATGCAGTTGAATCCCAAGAACTAATATAACATGATCCTGATAATACAGAATCTACTATATTTAGGGAATTTACATCGTATTGGGATAATATATAAGTTTTTACTTGTGTTTGCTGGCTTGTATTAGAAGAAATATGACTACCTATTAATGTATAGCTCCATGGATTTTCTAAATTTTTCGTTTGGAGATATCTTAAACTAGCAGAGGAATAATTATTGGCTGATAATCCTCCTTCTTCAAAATTTTCCCCACTAGTGTAAAATCTATATCCACTTTGAGTAAAAGGAATTGTTGTTGGCGATTGTTTTAGCATAGTATTATATACTATAAAATTATTTTCTACCTGACCAAAACCAGGAAAAATACCAGATCCTGATGAATAATTTGCTTGAGCACCACCATAATCAGTCCAAGTGCAAGTTGGTGTAGCTGATTGTGTTGCATAAGGACCAGCGATAAAAGGATCGAATTGTGATTGAGTCCAAAATCCACCTTCATCTACTTGACGATTTTCCCAAAATCTAGGCCAACTTCCACAATTATCAAAATGACCTGATGCTGACGCTACGACATTAAAAAAATTATATTCTTGAACGTCCGAGGCTGCTTTGAAATTTTGTAATACTCTAAAGAAATTTATATTTGACATTATTTTCCTTTTAATTGATCTATTTGGACTTGTTGTTCCTTAATAGCTTCAATTAATAGGGCAACAATTTTTTCATATTTAACAGCCTTAAATCCTGTATCTCTTGTTGTTACTACTTCAGGTAGTACTTCTTCGATTTCTTGGGCTATAATTCCTATATCATGTCCTTCATGTGGGTGAATATTAACTCTTTCTTTATCTGTTAATGGAATCCAATCAAAGCTAACACCATTAATTTTCATTAATTTAGATAAAGCATTTGGTATTGGTATAATATTTTCTTTTAATCTTCTATCTGATGATGAATAAGCTACAACATCATTAGCAAATAATCCTATACCTACTGTTGTAGGAATAGTTGCTAAACCAACTGCTAATCCACCTGATGATACTACTAATGAATTTGTAGTGGCATCAAATATTAAATTTGCTTCTCCATTTATACCTGAGGCACCTGTTGCTGTTACAACTCTATCATTCGAACCATTTGTAAATGCTGTTACAGCACCAGCTGTACCAGTTCCTCCTTGAGGTCCTGTTCCACCTTGAGGTCCTGCTACTGTTGAATCTGCACCTGTAGCTCCTTGAGATCCTGCACCAGTTGCTCCTTGAGTTGCTGTTCCTGGTGCTCCTTGTGGTCCTGCTACTGTTGAATCTGCTCCTGTAGCACCTTGAGTTGAATTATCTGCTCCTGCAGGTCCTTGAGTACCGGCTCCTGTTGCACCTTGTGTTGCTGTACCAGTTGCTCCTTGTGGTCCTGTTCCACCTTGAGGTCCTGCTCCAGTTGTTCCTTGAGTTGCAGTACCAGTTGCACCTTGAGAACCTGTCCCTGTTATACCTTGAGCACCTTTAACTCCACTTGCTCCTTGAGCACCTGATGGTCCTGTAGGTGCTCCTACTGATGAACCTACTGTCCAAAAGAAATCTGTACCATCAAAATAAACACCTAATATTACTTGAGCGTTTAATGTTGTAGGCATTGTAAATGTACTACCATTTAAATATACATTTGCACCTGAAGAAGGTGTTAATGTTACTGTTCTAGCTGTTGATGATGATTGTTTTATTCTTATAACTCCTGTATCACCTGCTGTCCAATTAGTTGTTGTATCTAATGTAATTGTTAAATTACCTGTTAAAGCTGCTACTGTGGCATTTGAACCTAATCTAGGATCAAAAACTGTTGTTCCAGTAGTACCTAATGTTTGTTGGTCAATAACTATTTTACCTGCTGATAATGTCATTGTACCACGAGTACCATCACTATCGTATTGTAATGTTGATTCTCCATTAAGTGGTGTTGCAGCATTACCTGTTGCTGTAACCATATAATGGTTACTGTTATTTGTTATTGCAGAAGAAGCATTTGTACCTTGTGTACCATTTGGTCCTTGTGTTCCTGTTGCTCCTTGAGTTGAATTATCTGCTCCAGTTGCTCCTTGAGGTCCAGTTTCACCTTGAGTAGCTGTTCCTGTTGCACCTTGTGTTGCGGTACCAGTTGCTCCTTGTGTTGCTGTACCAGTTGCTCCTTGAGTACCAGTCGTTCCTTGTGTTGAATTATCTGCTCCAGTTGTACCTTGGGTTCCATCTGTTCCTTGAGTACCATCTGTACCTTGAGTTGAATTATCGGCTCCAGTTGTACCTTGAGTACCGTCTGTTCCTTGAGTACCATCTGTACCTTGTGTTCCAGTTGTTCCTTGAGTAGCTGTTCCTGTTGTACCTTGAGTACCTGCTGTACCTTGAGGTCCTGAGTCTTTATCTGCCCAATTCCATCCACCTGCTGTAGATTCAATTACTTGTCCTACTGAACCTGTTGTTGCTATATTTGAAGATGGTGATAATGCCGCTTTTAAACCTATTACTGGGTTTGTAGATGTACCGTGTACAAATAGTTGTGATACTAATGAATCTGAACCACCATCTATTACTACTGATGGACCTTGTACAGACAATGCTGTGTCATCTCTTAATTGGGGAGTACGAAGATATCCATTATCAATAAACACATTACCTTTAAACTCTGCATTACCTGCTGCATTTAATTCTAATATTGTTCTTTCTGTAGTACCATCTGTTTGGTTAAATTGAACAACCCCATATGCACTATCTGCTTCATTCGAAGCCATAAATTCAAATATAGCATTGTTATTATATCCCCAATCAACATATGTTCCAGTAGCAGATCCTGAATTAATTTTTATCGTAGAATCAAGTACTCTTACACTACCTGAAAATTCTGAGCTACCATTTACTGTAAAGTTTGATGTTAATGGTCTAGTAGTTAAACTACCTCTATTAACTGCTACATTTTCAGAATTATCAATCATTAGACCCATACTGTTATGAGTTGATGATTGACCTAATCCTAATGAATCTTCTAACCCATTATATGATAATCTAGCACCATTACTTCCACTATCAACTAATACTATTTTTGATGTACCTGTTGCTGTAGCAAATTTAGCTACTACATTGTTTGTTTTAGCTCCTTGTATATCTAATGATCCTGTTACTCTTAATTTAGATGTTGTTGCAGCATCTACAGCTCCAAATTGTAATCCAACTTGACCATTTAATGTGTTATCTCCTGCTAATGTAGGAACATAATATAATGTGTCGTCATTTATTGTAGCCGCTGTTCCTTTTTGTCCTTTTTCTCCGTCTGTACCTTGAGTTCCAGTTTCACCTTGTGTACCTACTTCTCCTTTTTGTCCTTTTTCTCCATCTGTTCCTTGAGTACCATCTGTTCCTTGTGTTCCATTTGTACCCTGGGTTCCATTTGTTCCTTGTGTTCCATCTGTTCCTTGGGTTCCATCTGTACCTTGTGTTCCAGTTGTCCCTTGAGTTGCTGTACCAGTTGCTCCTTGAGCACCTTTTGGTCCTTGATCTCCTTTATCACCAGTTGTTACAAATGAACAAATAACATCTTCTAAATTTGTAAATGGAGAGTCAGCTGAGAATGTTTCATTAGATATTGTTAAATTCCAATATCCTGTTTGTTCTGATAAATCACTAATTGCAAATAAAAGGAATTGAGTTGCATCTGTTCTATTTGATATTCTAACATGACCTTTTACAGCTGAAGATACATTATCAATTGACTGCATAAAGGATTGAATATCTGTTCCATCATCATCCGTATCATCAATATACATTGCAGTAGCACCCTTTTGTCCTGCCGCTGCACCTGATAATGAATTTAATCTTACTTTACCTGTACCTGGATCACCTGGGGTTGCTGACGTTGCGTCAAATGTATAATCAAATGTAGCACCACCAAAGTTACCATCTGTACCTTGTGTTCCGTCTGTACCTTGAGAACCAATTTCTCCTTTTTCACCTTTTACACCTGTTAAACCTTGTGTTCCTTGAGTACCATCTGTTCCTTGAGTACCTACTTCACCTTTTTGTCCTTTTTCTCCATCTGTTCCTTGAGTACCAGTTGTTCCTTGATTACCTACTTCTCCTTTTTCACCTTTTACACCTGTTCCACCTTGTGTTCCATCTGTTCCTTGAGTACCAGTTGTTCCTTGTGTACCATTTGTACCTTGAGTTCCGTCTGTCCCTTGAGTACCTGTTAAACCTTGTGTTCCTGTTTCTCCTTGAGTACCGTCTGTACCTTGAGTACCGTCTGTACCTTGTACTCCATTAAGACCACCTGGGCCTTGAGTACCAATACCAGTTATACCTTGTACTCCATCTTCACCTTTTTGTCCTTTTACACCTGTTGCTCCTTGAGTACCAGTCGTTCCTTGAGTACCATCTGTTCCTTGAGTACCAATTGTACCTTGAGATCCTACTTCACCTTTTGTACCTATTGTACCCTGTGTTCCGTCTGTACCTTGAGTACCTGTTATACCCTGTGTTCCATCGGTACCTTGTGTTCCGTCTGTACCTTGAGTACCTATAGTACCTTGGGAACCAATTTCTCCTTTTTCACCCTTAGTACCAATTGTACCTTGAGATCCTATTTCACCTTTTTGTCCTTTTTCTCCATCTGTTCCTTGTGCTCCAATTGTACCTTGAGGTCCTACTTCACCTTTTGTACCTATTGCACCTTGAGATCCATCTGTTCCATTTGTACCATCTGCACCTTGTGTTCCTGTTGTGCCTTGATTACCTGTATCACCTTTTGTTCCTGTTTCTCCTTGTGAACCAACTACTCCTTCTTCACCTTTAGTACCAATTGTACCTTGAGTACCAGTTTCACCTTGTGTACCTGTATCACCTTTTGTTCCATCTGTTCCTTGAGTTCCATCTATACCAGTTGTACCTTGAGATCCTACTACACCATTTTCACCTTTAGCACCAATTGTACCCTGTGTACCTGTTGCACCTTGTGTTGAATTATCTTCTCCATCTGTTCCTTGAGTACCAATTGTACCTTGAGATCCTACTTCACCTTTAGTACCGATTGTACCTTGTGAACCTACTTCACCTTTTTCACCTTTTACACCTGTTGCTCCTTGAGTACCATCTGTTCCTTGAGTACCATTTACACCTTGAGTTCCATCTGTACCTTGAGTACCTGTAGCACCTTGTGTTCCTGCTCCAGTTGTACCTTGTGTTCCTGCTCCTGTAGCACCTTGTGGTCCATTTGGACCTACTGTACCTTGAGGTCCTAAAATACCAACTGCACCTTGTGTACCAGTATCTCCCTTATCACCTGTAGCAACAAATGAAACTAATATGTCTTCTCCATCTGTAAATGGTGAATTTGCTGAGAAAGATTGTTGATTTATATCTATTGTCCACCATCCAGTATTGTCAGTTAAGTCTGATATACTAAATAAAATAAATTGCGTAGAATCCGTTTTATTTGCCAGTTTAACATGGCCTTTAACAGCGGATGTGACTGCATCAATTGCCGTTAAAAATGACTGGATGCTAGTGCCATCATCATCTGTTTGATCGATGTACATTGCAGTAGCACCTTTTTGTCCTGCTGCAGAGCCTGCTAATGAGTTTAATCTTACTTTACCTGTACCTGGATCACCTGGAGATGCTGATGTACCATCAAATGTATAATCGAAAGAAGCTCCTCCAAATCCACCATCTGTTCCTTGGGTTCCACCTGTACCAGTTGTACCTTGAGCACCATCTACACCTTGTCCTCCTATTGCTCCTTGTGTTCCTGCTCCAGTTGCACCTTGAACTCCAGCACCACCAGGTCCACCTGTTGTACCTTGTCCTCCTATCGTACCTTTTTCTCCATCTGTACCTTGAATACCTGTTCCACCTTGAGTACCAACTCCTACTTCTCCTTTTTGTCCTTTTGAACCTTTTTCTCCTGTTTCTCCTTGAGTACCTGTAGCACCTTGTGTTCCTACAGTACCATTTGTTCCTTGGGTACCATCTGTTCCTTGTGTTCCTACAGTACCGTTTGTTCCCTGTGTTCCTGTTGCTCCTTGAGCACCATCACCACCATCAGTACCTTGTGTACCTGCTGCACCTGTTGCACCTTGAGCTCCTGAGTCTTTATTTACAAAGCTTAAATTTCCAGAACCATCTGTTTGTATTACTTGTGAGTTTGAACCATCAGCATTTGGATATATTATTCCACTAGCTGTAAAGCCCGTTTTAATATCAGCTTGTGATGATGTTACAGACCTTAGGTCAGCGTCTGATCCGCTGATTATTATTTCTCTCCAATTTGCCATAGTAAATTATATGGTTATAAATATTAATACTATTCTGTCTCTAATGGAGGAGGGGGAGGAATTATAGGTTGTTGATTTACAAGTTCTTCTATTGAATGAATATGCGCATCTAGTTTTGCTTGTAACGATCCTATGAAACTAGCATCTATACCATTAATTTGGATTGAATTTAGGGCCATGCGCATTGCTCTGATTTCCCTTAACGTAAATCCTTCTAAATCAAATTGATCTTCCATGTTTTTTATTTTTCAAATTTATTCAAATCTACGAACATTTTTTGAAGTTTCAAAGTTAAATTGAAAATTTCTTCCATTTCACTACCTTCAAATTTATGTGTGCGAATAATATTTAATAAATAAAATACCTCATCTTTAGTAAGAATTGGCAGACCCATTAACGGGTCTGCCTCTCCTATTATTGTGTTACCTGCTTGAAAACCTTTTCTGGAACTCATAAGTTATACTATGAGTAAATCCATATTGATTGATCAGCTCCTACGAATGAGTTACCTTTCTTAGCAAATTTAGCTATTACCGCTGCTGGTGTATTTACACCTGAACCACCTTCTACTACAGTTGCCATAAATGAATCTGGAGTGTATACTTCAGTTGCGGGATCAAATGATCCTGTCATACTCCATCTAGCTACTGCTGCATCCCATGCGAACGCTTCACCAAATCCTTCTCCTCCAGAAACACTTTGTTGTACGATAATACCACCATCTCCAACTGTTGTTGAACCTGAGGCCATTCTAATGAATCTATCCGCTACATCTAAGTTTGTTGTATTCTGGAAACTTGCTGTACCTGCAACTGTTAAGTTACCTGATACTACTGCATTTCTTCCAATATTAACATCTCTTACTACTGTAAGATCATTATCTACTGTAATATCTGCTGCTAAGCTTACTGCTCCTGAGGAAACTGCAAAATCACCTGTTGTGAATGAAGCAATACCTTTGTTAGTTGTACTAGCATCTTCACCACTAATTGTAATGGTTTGATTCGCAGCTACTGAGTTAATACCTTCGCCTGCTGTTACTGTTAATGTTTGTGTTTTTAATGCTACTGCACCTGTACCTGATTCACCTGCTACATTTAATGTTGAAGCGATTCCTGTTATTCCAGCACCATCTCCAACAAATGAACCTGTAAATGAACCAGTAATTTTAGTATTTGCTACTGTACCACTGTTTACAATATTTGTTGCATTTAATCCTGTTGATGTAAGTGATGTTAATCCTGCAATTGTTGTTGCTGAACCACCTAATTGTATAGATGTTGAACCTACAGTAACATTACTATTTGCTAATTTATTATTTGCAATTGAACCTCCTAACATTGCGTTAGTGATTCCTAATGCTTTAACTCTTAAGCTATCAGCATTAATTTCAATTGAAGAATCATCTACTTGTACTGATAATGCTGTTCCAGCACCACCTGCTAAACCATCTCCTGCAACTGAAGTTGCTAATTGAGTTTCTGTAATTCCAGCATCTGCAACTTTAATACCACTTGCTCCTACACCTATTGTAGAACCATCATTTGCTACCGTGAATGTTTTTGTTACTGAACCATCATATGGGCCACCTGATAAACCATTACCTGATACTAGATCTGGTAAATCTGTTGTTCCAACAAATGCACCAGTAAATGAACCAGTAAAACTACCTGTAATTTTTGTATCTGCTACTGCACCACTATTTACAAAGTTTGTTGCTGTTACACCAGTTGATGTAATTGATGCTAAACCTGCAATTGTTGTTGCTGAAGCACCTAATGATATTGCTGTTGAACCAACCGTTATTGCACTATTTGATAATTGTGCATTTGTAACGTTTGCTAAAGCACCACCTAATGTTAGTGCTGGATTAACAGTATCTCCATCTGAAGTTAATGTAATTCCATTTTCATTACCAGATGCTGTTACAGTTTGTACTGTACCTGAACCTAATCCTGAAGCTGCGATACTAATACCACCTGCTGAATTTGTTACTGTAATATTTGCGCCACCAGTTAAAGTTGCTAATACTGGATCTGCTCCTGTACTACCAACTACTAATTGACCGTTTGTAGCTTGACCTAGAGCTGTTACCGCACCGGTTCCACTACCTAGAAGTACACCACCATCTGTGAGAGTAGCTGCTCCTGTACCACCCGAGGCTACGGGTAAGGCTGTATCTAATGCTAAGGAGTCTAAGACTGCCTGCGATCCGGATACGATTACTTTTTTCCAAGTTGCCATTGATTAATTGTTTTTAAGTTAATTATTAATTTATTTTATTATACATATACAACTTGAACATCTAAGTTCATTCTTTTTTAAATTTTTTATTTAATTCCTATATAAGCAGATGAGGTTGTAAAATACAATCCTCCTTCTGCTGCTGTTGGAATAGTTCCGTCAGGTTGAACTCTAAATGTAGCAACTCCTTCTTTATTTATACTAAATAAACTTTGAGTTACTGCTGCAGCATTTTTAATTAAAAAGCTTTCAGTAGATGGTCCTGCTGTATCTAGTAATATTTCACTACTACCTGTTACACCTAAACTTCCTGTTATTTCTGCTGATCCTGTAAATGGAAATGCTGCTCCACCACCATCTGATCCTGTATGATCTATAATTTGTGGTAATGCTATTTGATATGCTGCTACATCTGCTCCAGATGATAATCCTGTTAGAACTTCATCTCCAAATATATTCATTTGAGATGCTGTAATTGATAATGCTCCAATAGCAAGTGCTTGGTTAGGGCCTGTGAATAATACATCCCCACTATCTGATTCTGAACCAACTTCTCCCCATCCTACGAATGCTGAAATTGTTGAACCCGCTACATCTCTAGATGTTACCTCTGTTATTTTATAATAATGAAATTTACCTGTTATTACACTACCTCCTAATGAACCTGCTGCATTACCTAATATTGCAAATGAAGAAGATAAATTAATATCGAAATCTGCATCTGCACTACCTGTTATATTATTAACAGTTAATGTGTTTTGAGGGTCAAAAAATGAAGCGCTTTCAAAGAAATATATACCTGCTGGTGTATCTGCTGTGAAAGTTCCTC
>Ga0209535_1001366_pt1 | contig 16735 bp, 29 predicted proteins | sample LinPmetageLP28_FD_184041 | JGI IMG/M metagenome (GOLD analysis project Ga0209535, IMG submission 184041) | Marine viral communities from the Pacific Ocean - LP-28 (SPAdes) (version 2) | ecosystem: Environmental > Aquatic > Marine > Oceanic | place: Pacific Ocean | collected 2009-08-22 | reverse complement strand
TAGGAATTGTTCAAGTTCTACCGGTTCCATTTGTTGAAGTTGTTCATCACTCATTGAAATCTACCTTGTACAAAATTTGCATAAGAGAACTGGTCTCTGTTCACAAGTTTAATCATACCATACTCTGTGGACATAACAAACCCTTCTTGATTGACTTTTAGTCCTCCAATGTAAGACTTAGGACAGTTGTAGACAATCATATCCTCCATAAGTTCTTCCTTCATCTCAACAACCAGTAGATAAAGATTAGCAAGTCGGAGTGAACCAAGGATGTCAATCAAGTCTACTTCGTGGAGTTTTTGTCCAGACCTGATGAGAGCATTGATGGCAACCTTTGCCTGACAAGCCTCTTTCTCTGTCAGGAATGTATAGTCATTAGTGTCAATAACTGGAGCAGTAATGTTACAGTTCACACGATCAACAAAAGGTTGAACGAACTTACAATCATTAGTCTCACAAAGTTCACCTTGTAGTGAGTGAGCTTCCATCTCATAGAGAGGACAATCACCAGTATAGTATGTGTGAGGAGCAATGATGATGTTTTCAGTTACAATCTCATCAAAAACATATTCAATAGTATTAGGTTTGTATGATGTATTACCGCCAAACCCAATAAAGTCACCCTGAAATACTCCTTTAGTTCTAGGGAGATAGTTCAGACAGTTGATAAGAATGAGTGCCACCCTCTCCTGATGACCAAAGTGAGTAATGACATCTTTCTTGGTATAACAAACCTTGATTTTCTTCTTGTTAAAGGCACTTTTCGTTGAAACGAAGAACTCACCGTTCTCAGGATGTGTGCCCCAGACGATGGCAGGAGCACCATCGATCTTTACACTGACGAATGCATCACCATAGAGTGCATTAATGACACTCAAATCACCAGTGAGGATCATATCTTCTGGATGGTTCAAATGTGTGTTGAGAGTCATAATGTGGTGTGGATTCACTACTGGGACACTTTGGGGGTTACTAACAATAATACAATAAAAAAGAGGGTCTTTCAACCCTCCTTGTGCCACTTATTTAATTGGTTCAGTCTTCATAGACTCTACATTCATCTGCCTCTGGGTTTGTGTCACAATACATTTCTAGTGGAGTAGGATCATGATGGTCTTCTGGATTGTGTTCATGATACTCTTCAAGATCATGAAGTTCAGATTCAATGTGACGACGTTGTTGAGGTGAGATAGTGGGATCATCAAGGATATTCTTATCCTTGTCAATATGGTCCTCGATAGTTTTTTCCATATGGTTTGTAAGTTTTCTTATTATTTATTTTCTTTGAGAGTATTTTTGAGTCGTTCTACCATGCTTTCTGCATATGCTTCCATTCTTTCAGGGTGAATTGCCCTAATTCCTACCTCTTTTACTGCAATTTCAATACTATCAAGTTCATTTTGAGTTAGTTTTGAGTTTTTGTTTTGAAGAGTCATAGAGGTATGTGTTGAAACACCAATAGTTTAGACCAGAAAACCTGGAAACTTCCCCTTCTTTAGGATGTTTTCAGGTTGTTGTGGTATTTATTCATCTCCATCAAAGAAGGAACCAAATAGACCATTATCACCTCTTTTACGGGTCTCCAACATATCAAGAACTTTCTCGGACTGTTTCACACCTTCAATCTTATGAATAAGATTTGCAATCTCCTTACAAATGAATGGTTTTTCACTACGAGCAGCAAATGCAAGGGCATTCCTCAAACTTGATGTTGCATCATCCAAACTTTCATTTACACTATCACTCAACGCCATTTGTATCTCCTTTAATTTTAGGTGTAAGAGGTTCAATTTCCTCCATTTCATTCCACACTTCTTCTAGTGTGGGTACTGTAATACTATTATACCAGAAATCTTCCCAATCTTTTTCAGTTGCCTCTGAAATCTTGGGTTGTTGTTCTACCCACCTTTTAAGTGAGAAGAATCTTTCTTTCCAATAATTGTCACTCATCATCTACTCGAAATAAAACTGAATTAAAGCATCCCTGAAGACCTTTCAACTCTATTCTAGTGTGTTGTGATTTAACTTCCACATTTGTGACAGTATATGTCACACCTTCATTCAAATGATATGCAGGGTCACAACCTCCCCAGTTTCTTTGTTCCTTTGTTCCACCAATAAAGGTAACCTCGTCTCCGACACGAATTTCACCTTCTTTTCTTGGAAACCCAAATTCCATCAGACCAATGGATTGAATAGTTTCCTGTTGTTTGAAATAAAGTTTCAAATAACATTTTAACATTTCACGAAGATATTTAACATCAGAAATCTCATCAACATCTCTTGACAACTTTTCAAATTCAAAGTTTTTTGAAATACTGCTAAGTTCTATGTCAGATGACTTCATCTTCCTTATCCTCTTTCTTTTTATTAAAACCGAAAGGACCAGACTTATCCTCTTCCAATCTCAACTTGAGTGCTACACCACCAACAGCTTCCATAACTTTTAGGATGTCTTCTGGCTTAGAACCTTCACCAAGTTCTTTGGCAACATAAAAGTATTTTGGCCAGAAAGTTTCTCCTGCTTTTTGATAATCTTCAAGTGTAAGTAGTTTCATTCAAGTTTTTCCTTAATGTAATAATTATACAACTTTAATCGGTAACTGTAAACTGTTATAGTTTGACACCCATAGTAGCACTACCAACGACTCTTGTATATTGATCTAGAGTACCATCTTGTTCACATTGGAGATGCCAACGTGTCATTAATGTAACATTATCTTTGTACAGTCCTGTTATCATCTTTCGACCTTGTTTGGTCATTGATGAATACAACCCATACCTAGTCTCCCAGACATAAAATACATCATCAACCAACTCTGCACCTTTGGGTACAACAATCTCTGTAGTTTCTGTACTAATCATAATAACCTTCACTTGATAAGAATTGGAGAGTTTCTTTCATACTCCCGATATGTTCATTTCCAATTGCGACCTGTGGAAATGTTGCTTTATCACCAAATTCATCAGAAAAAGATTTCTCTGTGAAATGTTCGCCTAATCTGTATTGTAAAAATTCAGACACCTCTGGAAGTGCAGTGAGAAGAGAGCTCATTCTCTCACATTCTTGATTTCCATCTGTATAAATGACTGCTGTTGTAGACATATTAGGTATTTTGTAATATTTGTAATTGAATTAAGATTTCACTTAGTTCATTATACTTTGGTTGGTTCATGTGTTGAAGACATTTTTCTTGTTCCTTCTTAACGCATAAAATAACTTCTCTCCACTGTTCTCTGGACATAATCAATCAGGATTTTGTTCATAGTATTTAACTAATCTTTCTGTCTGTTTTTTATCTGCCCCACAGGGAGCATTTCTTAAACACATAAGAATTAATTCAGTGTCAGTGATAGTAGGTTTGATTGTAAATCCCCACTTATCAACTTCACCCCCTACAGGTGCTTCGCATGGATCAAATTCATGTGGCATTAGTCTCTCTGTCTCCAATCTGATGGTTTGTCTTGTTTAAACCAATCTTTGATATCGTCAGCATCAGTAAATCCCGTTTTATGATTGGATGGGTCGGGATCACCTAATCCCATCCTATTCAGAAAATCGTCTGTACTACCCTCTTCAATCTGTTGTGTTATTTGGCGTCTTGCCATTTTTAACATTTCATTAGCAGTTGTGTTTGCCTTGGCAAGTTTGTTTGCCCAGATCATATCAGACAATTTTACTTCTTCACCATTAGCAATACATTTACAAATAAACTCAAGTTTCAGTCTGTACTGTGTTGACAACATGAACAATCTTTCCTGGTTATACCTATTTAACCTCCGAACTCTTCTTTTCTTCTATCAGATAGGTATTCTAATATATCCTGACGCCACTCCATCAGTTCATTATAACACTCTTGATTATGAGCGCACTGACGAAGTTGTGAGTCTGGTTTAATTACTGATTCAACGAAAAGACCAAGTGCATCTTTTCTTTTATCGTGTTTTTCAGAAGAGTTCATTCTACTTTTGGTAGTTGTGGTTATTTAATAAGTTTTCACTTAATGAGAATCCAGTTTGGATCATTGAACTTACTCATCCAGAAGAAATATCTCCCAGTGATTGATTCAAGAAACATTCGACCATCATCTTCTTGTTGAACTTTACAAGAGTGAAGACTATCCATCATGTTTGCAAAACGATTTTTTGCTTTACTGGACTTAGGTTGAACTGTAACAAATTTGGTCTTCATAGTTACTTAAAGTTAAATTCCTTATGAACCCGGACAAGCCTATCCTACTGGAGTTTGTTCAACTTGTCAAGGTTTATCTTTTCGCTGAGATAAGCACAGGTCTCACACCTGGAAATATTCAGAACATGTTGCATGAGATGATAATACTCATGCAGAAGAGTTCTTGTGTACTCATTACCCTCAAGAGTTTCCTCTATTTGAATAATAAACTCATAATCACTCTCCCTCATACACCATCCATCAACACCCTCATCAGTTAAGTCCATATGAACCACTGTAAGGTCAATTGAATGATTTCCTAGGTATTCCATCATAAACCAGTGAAATAAGTCTCTACAGAGGGTCTCTGTACCTCCTAAGACTTCAATAGAGTGCATGTACCAACCTCTCAGTAATACGAACACCCCACTGTAGGAAGATAAGGAAGGAAGAGATGAATAGGAGTTTTTCTGTTCCTGTAAGTCTCATAGTGTCTATGTACCTCCAGATACTACAATACCCCACAGGGTTCTCCTGCAGGGTAAATGGTGGACAGTTTTTCAAGTGTCTTATTCTTCTTTTTCTGCAGGAGGAGTCATGTCAACGAAATCCCAAGATGTAGTTTCCTCATTATATTATGGTAAGGTAATACTACCTGTTGAATTGAATCTATAAGTACGATATCCAGGTGTTGCTGGAGAACAATCTGTTGCACCAGGTGATGCAGGTGCCGCGGCGAATTGATCTGGATACCTAATAACAACAACACCAGATCCACCAGAACCGCTAGTGCTACAACCACATAGGCAACCGCCCGCAGAGCCCCCTCTTCCAGTATTGGCACCACCAGAACCAAGAGTGGGAAACACGTCAAAAGGAATATGTGTCACACCTCGTCCATATTCTTCCAGAGTTCCTGTAATGTCCGAACAATATCCTCTACCTGCCTTCCGGTGTAGTATCTGCAGACTTATTTGTCCTGCCATTGTCACCGCATGACCACCTGCTCCACCAGAGGCCATGCCATTGAAGAAGCATTCCGTCGCTGGACACTTGTAATGACCACCAGCTGCAGCTCCACCCATAAATGTTCCATACTTATGGCTTATCTGGTGAGGACCGCAGAAATTCATTATAAATCCACATCTACCTGTAGCCGCCGAATTGTTGTTTAGCTCTTTTTGTATAAAGTCACCAGTACTATAAATGGATCTTCCACCTCGTGCTAAGCACGTTCCACAATTACTAAACGAAAAACAATTAGCGCAATCGGTTACTGGCTGACAATTCGCGCCACCTGTTCCTCCAGTACCTCCATTCCAAACATAAGTCGCTGGAGGCGTGGCGGTAGGAAAACTACCAAAGGCATTCTGACAAGTATGTCCTCCTGCACCTCCACCTGCAACACAAAGGGTTGTTTCTGGTGTAGTAATGGATGAACTTCCACCCTTTGTACCATTCTGATTGACGGTTACTGCTTCACCAGTAGCACCAGCACCACCTGCACCAATAACAACAGGAACCGTACATCCAGAAGTTACTGGTACTGATCCTACAAATACTGCACCACCACCCCCAAGTCCAGTCTGTCGGCATAGGCAGAGGCCTCCTGTACCGGTGTTTTTAGTGATGGCCGCACCACCACCTCCAGATAAAATAAGGACTTCCAAGTCCATCTTGGCAGAGCCACCACTACCACCCCCACCACCGGGGAAAAATTGTTGAAATGTACTCATCTTAAACTACCTTCCATCCGTAAGTGTTATCGACATAAAGGAAACTGACATTAATATGTGCAAGATCAATAGTAAAATTCTCGCTCAAATTCATAATATTACTTCCATTTCTACCAATAGCAGTGTCAAGGAATGTTCCACCAATTCCAATACCACATAACCATCCAGGTTGAGGTGATGCCGGTAGAGTTACTGTAATGCCAAGTGCGGTAGTACCAACACCAATAACAGTACAGAACTCTCTATTAACTATAGTCTTATTTATAGTTGTTGTTGATATGGCGGTAAATGCAGAATTAACAACAACTAAATTTGATGTTGTTGTGACTCCAGTGACGGTTAGATTTTCACCAACTGTAGTACTGCCAGTAATGTTACCAGTGACATTACCAGTTACATTGCCAGTTACATTTCCATTAAAACTAGTAGCAGTGACAACACCAGTTACTGTTAAACCATTGCTTGCATTAGGTGCACCAGTTCCAGCCCTATTTCTTAGGTTGTCTGCACGAACACTACCACCATCACCTGTTAAAGTTCCTGCTCCAACACCAGTTGTACCAATACCCAGAATGTCTGGGATAAAGTCGTCACCAGGTGCAATAATTAGGTCTGCACTACTATTCAGTATGATTTGGGGGTATTGTGTGTATGCAACCTTTGCACTATCTGGCGCATCAACTGTAAGAGTTTCACCAATACTCAGAGTTGAATCAGTATAGTAAATTACATTTAGAGGACTTGTCTTGTCCTCACTCAGTGCAGTTCCAAGACCGGCCGATGATGGTAGATTGACAAGATCAGAACCATCACCATGAAACTTAGCTGCAGTTATAATCCCAGTAGTAGGATATAAGTTTATACTATTACCAATACTAACAGTACCAGTTACATTTAAGTCACCAGTAACTGTACTATGACCTACAAGAGTAGGTCCATAATCTGCATGTTCATTCTTTATAGTAGTTACATTAATCTCAGACATTTCTACTACTTTTTAGTTATTTATCTAGTATTTTATTCTCAAGCTTGACCAGCTACGGTAACAATCACTACTTCACTTATACCACCAAAAAAGTGATTATATCAATAGTAGATGGTAAACCTGACTTTATTCAGGAGTTTCAGTCCATTCCCAGAAAGTATCAGTGGTGTTCCAAGAATAGGTACCACCTTCAATTGCTTCTGGTTCTGGAATACTTTCTTTTACCCAAGAGGTAGAAGATTCTTGCCAAACCCATTGTTCTGGTGTTGCAGTAATTGCAGTAGGTTGTACGGTGGGAGGATCCCAATGATAAGTTGTGGTATTTAACACCCAAGATGGATATGGTTTTGGTGTCAAAAATACGTCATGTGTTTCATCATAAGTGAATCCAACACCAGCAGAACGCCTTCTGATAGAATGATTGTAAGAAGTTTTTATGAGTCTTGCATTGGGTTTACCCAATCCTTTACGACATTGGGCGATTCCCATTTCTTCAGACTCATTACCATCTCCATCTAACATGAGACTGTTGTCAACATATAAAACGTTTTCGACAACGTTGTTATTTCCGATTAAAGCAAAATGTGCCATTAAATTATACTCCTATTATGGTAAGGTAATACTACCTGTTGAATTGAATCTATAAGTACGATATCCAGGTGTTACTGGAGAACAGTCAGTTGCACCAGGTGATGCAGGTGCTGCAGTAAATTGATCTGGATACCTAATAACAACAACACCAGATCCGCCAGAACCAGCATTCACACATTGATTTGCATTACTTGCTTGACTACCTCCTCTTCCAGTATTGGCATCACCAGAAGCAAGAACGGGCATGCATGCAAAAGGAATATGGACTACACCTCGTCCATATTCCTCCAGAGTTCCTGTAATGTCCGAACAATATGCAGCACCTCCGTACCTGATTAGGAGTGTGTCACTATTCTGAGACGAACTAAGTGTGCCATGACCACCTGCTCCACCAGAGGCCTGGCCATTGACCCAACAACTAGTAGCACAGCATAACATACCGCCAGCTGCAGATCCACCCATAAATGTTCCATACTTATGGTTTATCTGATGAGGACCGTCGAATTTTTTATAACTGACACATCTACCAGGAGCATAACCACGAGCGGTTTCACAACCTATAAAGTTACCAGTACTATAAATAGATCTTCCACCCTCAACAACGCACGATCCAGGTGTTTGTATCCCAAACAAGTCAACGGGGCTATTGGTACTGCAGCGCAGACCACCTGTTCCTCCAGTACCTCCATTCCAAACAAAAGTTGCTTTAGGACATGTAGGAGGGTAGCTACCAAAGACCAAACCGGCCAAGGGGTTGGTAATAGCACCTGCACCTCCACCTGCAACACAAAGGGTTGTTTCTGGTGTAGTAATGGATGAACTTCCACCCTGTGTACCATTTTGACTAACCGTGGTTGCTTCACCAGTAGCACCAGCACCACCTGCACCAATAACAACAGGAACCGTACATCCAGAAGTTACTGGTACTGATCCTACAAATACTGCACCACCACCCCCAAGTCCGCTCTTCACTGCACTACTAGCACCACCGGCACAAGTAATGGCTGCACCACCACCTCCAGATAAAATAAGGACTTCCAAGTCCATCTTGGCAGAGCCACCACTACCCCCACCAGATGGGAAAAACTGACTTATAACTGACATTTAGAAAAACCTCCAACCGACATATGCATCGATGTAAACCAATTGAACTGCAATATATTCTTTATTTAGTGTCATATCTTCGGACAATCCCATGATTTTGGAACCGTTTCTTGCAACAACAGTATCAAGGAATGTACCACCAACGGCAACACCAACTTCCCAACCAGACTGTGGTGAAGCAGGAAGAGTAACTGTAATATTTGCGTTGGTTGATGCAGTAGAAGTAACAACAGTACAATACTCTCGATTTACGATAGTTTTGTTTGTGTTTGTGGTACTGATTGCATTATATGCAGAGTTTTCAACAACCAAGTTTGATGTTGTAGTGACACCAGTAACATCAAGGTTTTCACCAACTGTAGTACTGCCAGTAATGTTACCAGTGACATTACCAGTGACATTACCAGTGACACTACCAGCAATAACACCAGTAATAATACCAGTAACATTCAATCCATTATTTACTACTAGACCATTCGTTACAGTAGGTGGTCCAGAAGCACTACTATTGGTAATTTGATCGGCTCTTATCCTAGACATATTATATTGACTAGTCTTTCTCTTTATTTATCAATATAATTTTACCTCTGAATACTCTGATGAGGTGTCTTCATTTATTCTTTTCTTTATTCTTGATCTTTCATCATTAGTAATATAAACATTTCTTGCTAGTCTGATAAACTCATCATCAAAATTCCATCTATTTTCATGAATACGAATATCATCTTCAATATTCCATAACTTGCGATTAACTATAAGTAAGTCATCAATATACTCATTCTTATAAACCCCAAGGTCTTGAGCAATCTTTGTCAAGTCTTGGAGTTCTTTTTTTACATACTCATTACTGGTATGTTCTGATTTGATTTGGAGAATTGTTATTTTATCTAACAACTCCCCAATAGAAATGGGTACCAGTGGTGACTTCATCAGAAACCTTTATCACTCTTTTCTTTCTTTACTTTGACTGTCACTGCATCAGTAACTTTCTTACCACCTTCAATACGTCTTACAATCTCTTTGATGTTAGACTTCATCTCTTCATTAGTAAAGGAACCACGTTTCTGGTTTAACTTATCTGCCAGACTAGAGTTCATCATAGAAACTCTCATAGGGTTAGGATAATATGTTGCATCATTCTTAATGATGTGGAATGTACCAGGATATGAGATATTGACCTCATGTGTTCCACCAACATAGACAGATGCAGGAGTATTGACTGCCTTTGCAATGTGTTGGCCACAACTATCACAACCAATAAAGTAGTCTGCCTCTTGAATAATGGCTGCCCAGGTTCTCAAGTCAGGGTCTTGTGCGAAGTTAATCACACCAGGAAAATGACTGAATCCCTGGGCACCATTCATATTGATGACAATGTAATCTTTTGACAGTGTCTTGGCAATCTCTGTTGCAAACAGATGATTGATAGACCTCATACTCTTATCATAGATACCCATCTCTGATTGTTGAGAGGTACTACCAAAGGGTTGGAATACAATAATTTTCTTATGATTTTCTACTGGTTTAGGTGGTTCACATCCAGTAGGACTACATCCACTACCATTGATACCCTGAATGGCCTGATTAATACAACCTCTGGCATGCAATACCTCATCAATAGTAAGTTCCAGTTTCATATCTGGAAGGTCACTATGGTCAGTGGTCCCATTAATCAACTCATCAAACGCCTCTCCCAAGGAGATTTCATTACGATAGAATGCAGGAAGTTTATATGGTTCTGGTGCGATAACTTTATCAGCATCCCAGTAGTAGTTTTCAAACATACCCTTTGTTTCAGGGTTAAATGTTCTCTGTTGAAGTTCTTCAATACCCCAGACCATAAAGTCCCAACCAGGAATCATTACATACCAGTCTTCTTCTGGATGGTTCTTACCATACTTAAGAAGTGCAGGAATTGCAGTGATAACTCTACCCAAACCACCGTCAATGTTAATAATAGTCTTCATTTTCTAACCACGAAATTACCGATTACAAGATAGTCAATGTCCATATTTTTGAATGAACGAACTGCATCTTCTGGACTTTCGACAATGGGTTCACCATTATCATTGAATGAGGTATTTAGAATTGCAGGAATACCTGTGACCTCTTTAAACTTATTGAGAAGAGTTGTCATCCTCTCATTCATTTTGTTATTGACTGTTTGAATCCGGCATGTACCATCTTTGTGAGTAATTGCTCCAAGTTCTTCCTCTCTACCGTCTTTGACTGTAAGAGAGTATAACATGTAGGGAGAATTGTAATCTTCATTGAAATAATCTGTCAAGTTTTCTTCAAGAATGATACCTGCAAAGGGTCTCCAATATTCACGATGTTTGATACGACTGTTGATAATATCCTTGTTCTCAGCAGGTCCAGGATGCATTAGAAGTGATCTTGAACCAAGTGCCCTAGGACCAAACTCTGAACGACCTTGGAACCATGCTACAATACTTTCTCCACTCAATTTAAGTGCAGTGAACTCACACAACTCTTCAAAATTATCATACCTTTCATAGTTGAGTTCATTCTCTTTTAGAACAGTTTCAATCTCTTCTTCAGTGTAGTCCTTACCAAGAAGTGCAATGTTCTCAGGAAGTTCAATGGGTTCATTCTTCTTGAACTGACCATAACATGCTGCACCAAAGTGGAGACCAACATCATTAGGACAAGGTGGGACATGAATATCATTGAAGAGTCCTGATTCTTTCAGAACACTATTACCCAAAACATTCAGGAATGAACCACCAGAGAAACATACATTCTCTTCAAGGTATCCTTCATTCTTCAAGTCTGTTGTGTAGTCAAGGAGGGCAAGTTCAAAGTTCTTCTGAATAATATATGCTTTTTCATCAGCATTAGTGAACCTGAAAGAGTTTTGGAAGTCTTGAGCAAAGGTGACATAAGGAACATCTTGATAGTAAAGATCTTTTGACATCTGATACTGTCTGTGATGGTCTTTGAACTCTAGATCACTACCGTATGCAGACAGACCCATAATCTTACCGTCCCATGTCTCACGATACTGTTCATCATAGCCGTCAATCTGTCTTCCAATCTTCTCACAATAGATGTGATGTGAAAGATTATGATAATACCCACCAAAGTCATTAGAACCAGGAATACCATTATAGATTCTAAAGATACCTTTCTCTTTGTTGAAGTATCCAATAGTATTAGTCTCTGCAATGAGTGACCTCTGAAGGTCATAACCAAATGCAATAGAACCAGCACCATCCAGTGTTAGGAATGAACCTTCATTAAAGTCAGAAGAGAATACTGATGCTGCAGCATGACTTAAGTGGTGTGAGACCAGTTTGAATTCTGCATTGGAAAACTTCTCCTCAATGATATTATTGATAATACCACCATACAATTTCTTGTAGAAGATGTTGACACACATACTAGGGACACAAACTAGGTCCACATCCTCTGCAGTGATATTACCAGCAGACAGACAATACTCAATGGAATTGATGGGATAATTTCCATCATGTTTCCGTCTTGTTAGTCTCTCTTCTGAAATACTACAAATATGTTTACCATCAATAAAAAGAGTTGCACCGGCATCATGACACCATGTGGGTTCTCCATTTTCATCAAATGACTTATGTGCTTCCCAATCAAATGACCCATAAATTCCGATTGTAATCATAATAACTCCAATTAAGTATTATCCTTGTCCAGCAGCTGCACATCTCTTTCCATCTGCAAGAACATAATGGAAGAACACTTGGTGATGATATGTATCATCTTTCTTCTTGAGAAGTTTTCTAATACCTCTCTGAATCTTACTATACTTTGACTTCAATGGATCTCTCCAATGTGGTCTTTCACAACCTTTGTAGATGACCGCATCTCCATCATTGAGTTTGACAAATACTTCCTTACCTTTCTTGATGATGTTTTTATCATCATCATAGGTATCAGGAGTTTTAATCCAGATAGGCCAGGGTTCTTTACAATTAGTTCCAACTTGAAATGTTAGTGAGATTTCACAGACATCTCTATCCATATGTTTGATGAGTTCCTGACCTGCATAATACACTCTATCATAATAATAGGTGTTAAACAACTCATTACCAATAATCTTTTCCATCTTTCTCCTCAACTGAGCATGATAGAACTTATAAGGAGGATAAGAGTGTCTTGCTTTTGAACCAGGAACTTGAGATTCTTCTGCCCTATTCACCTTTCCAAAGGGATTATATGAAAAATGTCCAGTATCATAGTCAATTTCTTCTTCCAAATCTTTTGGATCCCAGATGTTTCTTACAACTAGGTACCCAAGTTTATCAAACTCCTCATTCTTGGTCTTGGAAGAACCAAAAAGATATTTTTCATGTTCACTAAAATCTGCATTACGAGGATCAACAGATTCTACTTTTTCTTTTTTCTTAAAAAACCACATAAATCATCTCCAACGAGGACCAACAATCCAACCCACAATAGACTTACGGGTTCCACTCTTAACTTTTCTAACTCTATGTGATGATCTTGCATCAAACAGAATCAGTGTTCCTCTCTTCTTGGGTGCCGTATAAATCTTACCAGCCTCATTAAGAAGTTGGAACTGACCACCCTCATACTCATCACCATCAGAGAGTTGAAGAGAGAATGAAAGTTTACGGATCATTTCCGTATTTCTGGTGATATAGTCTTCTGCATTTGACTGTGGATCACACTGACCAGGAAGGACATTAGGTTTATAGAAACCACTAATACCTAGGTCTTGATGCCAATTGTAGAACTGTCCTTCACCATAGACAGTATATTGCATTGTACTTCCCTGGATATTCTCAATATCATACAGGAAGTTTTCTCTATTTGCCTTCAACACATAATGCCAAACAAACCCAGCAGACCAATGAGTATCAGGAATCCAGGTATTTTTAGCGTCTCTGACTTTTTCTTCTACAACACCACCTTCTCCACCACCAACTCTAGAATCCTCTAAGTTATCATCAAAAACCTTAAGGTCTTCTTCCATCAAGTTTATGACACCTTCAGGAAGAAGAGTGTCATAAAACACACTTTGCATTGCCATAATTGTTCAAACAATCCATTCATACACTGGTATTTATTATACCATCAAAAATGTGATTATATCAATAGTAGATGATTACTGCACCACTACCACCACCAGCTCCTCGATTCGTTGTGATCTGTCCTGCTCCATATGAGCCGCCGCCGCCGCCAGCAATACCACCAGCACCAGCATTAGTTGCGCCACAGGCTGTACCACATCCCCTACCGCTACCTCCTCCAGCTAAGAAACCACCGCGTTCTCCATCTACATTAACGACTGAGTAGCTAATACATGTAGTCGTTGGGCCACCGGGCCCGAAGCATGTTGAACCGTCAGTTCCCATATAGAAATATCCTGAATCACCACCTTGACCGGCAAAATTTTGGTCCATGTTAAACCAGTCTGGAACGTAAAGACCGGATCCTCCTTCAGCTCCCCGCAAGCTGCAGGTTGCGGCAAATTTGCAACTCGTGAGACATCCGGGTACTATACTTTTGACGCAGCCATCAGCCAAAACTGATGCTCCTGATGCAGTATGATTACAATCGGTAGCGGAACCACCAGTTTTTCCATCCCCATAAGGAGATCCAGCTGACCCACCACCACCACCAGTCCTGGTCGTTGTTGTTGAGTTCATGCGGCCAATTCCTCCAGCGCCACCAGTTGCAGTGAAACAATATATTGTAGGTTGCGGTGCTGCCAAAACAATAGTACCGGTTCCTCCCGCGCCACCGGGAGCACAGCCGCGGCAGTCATTAGGGCATGAAAGCGGCTGACAACAGCACGCGCAGGGACAAAAAGTTCCAGTTCCACCACCAGTGGAACTAATAGGTGATCCTGGTGATTGAGTTGGAATAGTAACAGTTGAGGTTTCTGTCGCACCACCAACAGTAATAGAAAGTTGATCACCACTACCAACCTGAAGTTTTGCTCTAGAGTATCCACCTCCGCCACCGCCACCGGTAAGTCCATCACCACCGCCTCCCCAGACGTGGACTTCTAATTCAGTAATTCCTGGTGGTACGGGCCATGTTCTAGTAGCTGGACCAGTAATAAACTCTCTATTAGTCTTTCTACTAGGACTAAAGAACTGTGAAATATTTGACATTAGAATAAACTCCAAGTTGAACCAGTGTACCAAATTTTAAAGTTAATACCACCCTCACCGAAAGTCATATCTTCTGACAATCCTTGAATTGTAGAACCATTTCTTGATATAGTGTGTATTCCAGTGATATTATTTAGAATATTAATAGCATTGCCTTGAGCGGGGGATGCAGGTAATGTTAATACCAAATTTGCAGCACCAACCATATAAGTACTTCCACTTACCAATGCGGTATTTGAATTCACAAAGTTAATTCCTGCAGTTGGAACATTTGCTATACCACTGCCATCGCCATCAAAACTAGTAGCAGTAATAACACCAACAGCATTAATACCATCTGCAAGAACTTGAATTCCCTTTCTGGCGGTTATCATACCAACAGAATCAACGTTGGTTACATCTTCGTATGTAAGTGTTCCACCAACTGATACATTACCACTAAAAGTTCCTGATGTTGCTGTTATAACACCAGTAACTCTGACGCCATGAGTGAACAATGGTGCCCCAGTTGCAGCCCTGTTGGTTAAATTGTCCGCCCTTAATCTAGACATCTTATTACTTTTTAGTTATTTATTAGGAAGTGATTGTGCATCATTCTTCTACTACATTGTCAGGGTTACAATCTACCCATGATGTAGATGATTCCTCCCAACCCCATGATTCATTAGCACTTGTTACTGCAGGCATTGGTGTGGGAGGTTCCCACCCACCATTTGAAGAATTTTGAACATATGATGGATGATCTTCTGGTTTTTCTGATTCAAACCAGTCCTTAGTGGAATTATAAGTATCACCTTTTGCAGCAGCCTTACCTCTTATGGTTGCGTTAATAGAACACTGAACAAAAGTATCAGTAGTGTTATGTAAGTTTTGAAGAAACTGATTACCTACTGCTTCTGATTCATTACCATCACCATCAAGAACCCAGTTGTTATCCACAACATGAACCTTGAGAACTTTATTATCTGAATCTAGTCTTGCGAAATGTGCCATTATAATACCTCCTTAGAATGTGATGGAACCATCGCCATTGAAGCGATAAACATGATAACCAGCTTGTGCTGGAGTTGGTGTGTTACCTGATACTGATGCAGCAGCATTGTAATCCGTTGGATACCTAACAAATACAATACCAGAACCACCAGCACTTTCTGGTGAATCAGCACCACAATTACATTTCCCTATTGAACCTCCTGCACCATAGTTTGCACAAGCAGGGTAGTACTGTGAAAAATCTTGAGTGCAACCACTACAACTAATTGATGGTCGATTAGCGTAAGTCCTCCCAGAAGTTGGGGCTTGACTTACCATAGTACCACAAAACGGGTTGCTCTGGTTTGTATTCCAGCCATGTCCACCAGGACCATAATATACACCTGTCCCAGTAATATCTGAGAACATTCCATCTCCACCAGGTCGTAGTAGATCTTTTGAGAGTTTGTAGGGCCCTGCAGGGGTCTGATCGATGCGGAGACCAGGGGGCGAACCAGGATGACCTGCACCACCAGCATTAGTAGAACCCATCACGCACCTTGCAGGTGAGGGGTCATGATAATTTTCTGCGATTATTGTCTCAGTTCCATAATGATAAGTATTCCCATTTACAGTATGAGTTGGAACTATTGCTCCTGATCCGACACTATTACCGACACAATAACATTGGGCAGCACGTCCCACTAACCCCATTGGTGGTGCATTAAATCCAAGAATACTTGAATCACTTCCTGATTGAAATGCTGTACCACCAGAAGGAGCACCACCAGAACCAACTGTTACTGTGTATGTACAACCCTGTTCAAAGTTCCAACCTGATGACATTAAAACTCCACCACCAGTTCCACCAGACGCTGGACAGCACTCAGTACCACATCTTCTATTTCCAGATTGGCCACCACCAACAACAAGAACTTCAGCTACTGTAGTTGTGGCTGGTACTCCACCTCCTCCTGAGGAGGATGAACCACCACCAGATGGGAAAAATTGACTTAAAGTTGTCATCTAAAAAATCCTC
>Ga0209535_1001365_pt1 | contig 16740 bp, 10 predicted proteins | sample LinPmetageLP28_FD_184041 | JGI IMG/M metagenome (GOLD analysis project Ga0209535, IMG submission 184041) | Marine viral communities from the Pacific Ocean - LP-28 (SPAdes) (version 2) | ecosystem: Environmental > Aquatic > Marine > Oceanic | place: Pacific Ocean | collected 2009-08-22 | reverse complement strand
CATCTTTTCCATCCATCCTGCATAACTAGCAGTTAAGAGTCCGGCGGACCAGATAAGGACGATGAACTTGATAAGTCCTCCTTTTTTCTCATCTTGTTCCATGCTTGTTTAAGTATAGGTTTAAATAAACTAACTAAATGTTTAAACAAAGAAGTAGCCATTAATGTAGCTGCAACTGAAACAAAAGCTGTAGTAGCTGCAGTGACTAAAATTTCACCACTAGGTACAGGCACTTCAATATCAGTTCCAGGTACTTCAAATGTTTGTACTTCTGGTGGTTGTATTGGTGGAAGTTGTGGTGATTTAGGTGCAACCTTTGGTGGATTGTCTTTAGCGTCAGGCTTAATACCCGGAGGTGGCCTAAGGTCGCTAGGAGGCACCACTAAGGGCGTGTAAGAGGGTATATCTGCTCTTGGTATGTCAAGTATTGGTGGAGGTAATTGAAGCGGTTCAGGGAGCGTTATAGAGGGGAACAGTGGTGGCTCCCCAAGGTTCATTTCTTAACCGGAAATAAACCGTTGCGGACAAATTCAACTGCTTTGTCATCGATATCATTATCGGTTGTTTTAGCAAGTTTCTCTAGCATTTCTACAATCAAATACTTGACACGATCAGACTGTAGGAAAGAAAACAATAGTGGACGAATAAGAGTAATCATAGGAATTTACGATAAGGTGAAGTAGGTTCAATTTTGTAAGCTTCTAGTCCGTTTGCATACGAACCAGCAAAGTTAATGTGCCAACCAGGCAAAGCAACAGGAGGAGTAATCTCTTCACCTTCGTCGTCATAAGTACCTGGCTCATATATGGTGCCGACTACATCCATTGCCCAACCGAGGTCAGCAGTTTTGTAGTAAGCAGGTATTACTTCCTCTTCAACTGTTTCTTCAGGGACGTAATACCCTTCTGGTTGTAGTACTGCAATAGCAGCAGCTTCGTCAACAAATTTAAAATAGGTTGTAGTTGTCATAAGGTTATTGTTTGAAGTTCTGCGTCAGTAAGACGCTGGTTGTAATAGGAGAGGCGGGAGATGTGTCCGTTAAGTCGGTACAACGTGGCATTGTTTAAGTAATTGCCTAAATAGAGGGCAGTATTAGTATCTGCAATACTTGTGTTAGCCACAGAAGCTCCAGCACCGTTTATAGCTCTTGATGCTCCGGTGCCATCAAAGGACCAACCAAAGGTTGCCTTTAATACTGAACCAGGCGTTGTATAGGAGCCAATAGCTGGAGAGTAAATGGCAGCAGTGCCACTGCTCCTAAAGGTAAATTCTGGCAACCTAGATCCGTTTGTTGTTAGCACTGTGAATTGTAGAGAAGGTAAGCCCTTCCTATCGGCTGTTGCTATAAAGCTACCCTCCCCTTGGTTATACCAAGAGCTGAAGTTATCTCCGGTCATCTGAGCAATGTCAGCAGAGCGGGTAACAGTGCTGCCGGACGTGGGAATGTAGCTGGAGGGGAACTGAACACCTACCTCCCTCTGGCCACCATGTGCAAAGATTGCTTCTGTCCCTGCTGCATTCCAATTAGTAATAGTTAGAGTATCTGCATCAGGAGAGATAGCTAGAGACCAACCATCACTACCTGTCGTAGTACCTGAAGCCCAGATACGGAACCATCCGTTCGGATAATTTTCATATCCAGCACCAATGTTGGTGCGAGTGCCTACACCACTTTGACCAAGCAGGCGATTCCCAGTAAATGCTGGATCAATGTTAAAAGCAGCGGTATAACCACTGCCCTGACCACCACTTCCAATTAGGACATACGGATGCGTGTCCATTTTAACAAAGGCACTCATTGTAGTGTCTGCAGATGTTCCAGAGCTTGTTTTAGTTATTCTGTGACCAGGAGAACTAAATCCTGAAGCAGCAAGTATTCTTTTGCAAGATGCTGCACCTTCAGGGTTGACTTCAGTGGAAGCTGCTGTACTACAACCATAGTTAGTTAAACCACTAAGATCACTATTTACCATTGTATTCGCCCTAGCCTCCTCAACCAGCAGCCCCAAGCACTCACCAGTCACAGGGTCATGATCAAACCGTGGTTCATGATCAGCAGCACTAGCAATTAAGCCAGAACTATTGATATAAGTAGCGCCAGAAGCACGACTGAACGTAACCCTAGGATCCAACTGCTGTGAGTTAGCAAAGTCCAGCGTTATTGCTGGCATGATTGTTGGATACGTCATAGGGTTAGTGTTTGAAGTTCAGAGTCAGTTAGGCGGCGGGAGTAGTAGGAGAGGCGGGAGATAGTCGTGTTTGCATAAAGAGTATTTCCGTGGTTGCTACCTATCTTTAAGCTTGTGGCAGCAATCACGTTCGGGACTAAAGGGCTTGCTCTTTCAAAGGAGCTACCATTTACACCGACAGCTGCCGTAAAATCGCCGCTACTGTTTGGTCCGTACACACCAGCTATTTTGCAGTTATCTCTTGAATTTGCAGATGAATCTACTGTAATTACATAATTACCAGCAGAAACTCTTGGTAAATAAGTTGTCTGGCTTTGATAATTAAATTGATAACTATTGCTTCCATCTTGATGAATAAATGCAAGAGGCAACGGAGTGTAGTTGTTGTCGTAAGTTTTAGCTGTGATAGCAAGAGTACCTTCACTCTGGTTATACCAAGAGCTAAAGTTAACATTAGTTATCTGAGCGATGTCAGCTGCTCTAGTTACTGTTGAGCCTGCCGTTGGTATGTACGAGGTGGCAAACGGAACACTATTTTCTGACTGCCAACCCCAAACGTAAGCGCCAGACGTACCATCTCCGGCGTAGTTGTTTAAATTAGAATCATTCTTTAATTGTAGATACTGATATATATTGCCAGTCGCAATTGCAGTACTTGTAGAAATCAGCCTGTACCATCCATTTGTATAGGCTGTAATTGTTCCAGAACCAGCAGGTGACACAGTGCCAGCTGTTACATCGAAAACAGTAGTTTGTGTATAACCAGTAAAGAACTGGAACTTAGTTCTACCATTGGGCTTGACAAACACACTCCACGTAAAGGCAGTTCCATTGGTTGTTGTCTGTACCGATTTATTCCGAATTTGATGATTACCAGTGGCAGTGTTTTCCGTTAGTAGGACAGCAGTAGATGTACCATCAGGTGCTAGCTGATTAGTCGTAGAAGTAACATTTGTAATTTCGTAGTTTGAGGCTTCGTATGTACTGTATAGAGTGTTATTTGTTCTAGCCTCCTCAACCAGCAGACCCTCCTCCTCAAACCTAGCTTGATGCTCGTCGGCATACTTAATGACACCACCCTCAACATAAGTAGCTGTGGATGATCTACTAAACGTGATCCGAGGATCCAGTTTACGACTGTTGGCAAAGTCCAGGGTTATTTCTGGACGCATAGTTGGATAAATACTCATCAGCTTAACGTCAGTGTTGTTGAACGAATGGTGCCGTCTAAGCCCTTCATGATGATCTTGATTGAAGTGTCAGATACATACCTGAACTGAATGTCACCACCATCTTGTGGGGCTGAGTAGAAGCTTCCAGTAGGGAAGTACGGACGTAAAGTACCTACTTCATCGACAAATGCTTGCTTGCCTAGGTAACCATTAATAGGAATATTTTCAGGCGCAGTGCCAATATCACCATCAACCAAGCTTCCCCAGTTAGTGCCGTCATAACCCTCAAACTTATCGCTGTCGTCATTAAACCTGACCATACCTTTAGCAGCAGTGCCAGGACGTTGAGCGGCAGTACCGACTGGTAGAACCAGAGATGAGGTTGCAGTAAGGGTTACGTTGCCAGTGCCGTTAGGTTCAAGGACGATGTCGCCGTTGCTGACACTTACAATCTTTTGACCACTAACGTCTAGGTCACCACCAAGTTCAAGATTGCCATTACTAGAAATACGCAGGCGTTCGGTTCCAGTATGAAAAAACCTGAACGAACTATCTGGGCTGTGGAAATCAATTTTAGCGCTATTAGAATTAAATTTGAGTCCACCTGCTCCGTTCCCGTTTGTATTCTCGATTTGTATATGTGCTTGATTACCTTTTACGTGAAGCCTGTCGGCTGGACTGCTTTCACCAATGCCAATAAAACCGTTGTTGGTAAATCTTGCAACTTCCAGACTTGTATTATTTTTAAAGATGTGTGAGAGACCTTGGTATTCGATGCCTCCGTTTCCATAAGCATTAATCTTTAACGTATGGTTACCAGTATTATCAATAGTTGGACCAGTTCCAACCTGAGTCGAAACATAAATCTTTCCTGTCACTGAAATATCACCATTTAAGGCAATGTCACCAGTACCTGTAATATTATTTGAATTAAGATCTAAATCACCACCAAGTTGTGGCGTTGTATCACTAAGAACTTCAGTTGCAACAGTAAATCCATCAAGAGTAATAGTACCTCTACGTTGGTCTACCTTAAACTTGTCACCAACCTTAAACAGTCCATTTTCATCTGTTGATGATTGCCAGACCTTTCCTCGGTTATAAATCTGTGCGTCACTAGAACCAGTACCACCAAGTTCAACAACTTGATTTGCTTCTACAGCTTGACCGCCGTAATCAGGGTGAGCAGAATAATCAGTACCACTACCACAATATTCAAAGGTGTGACCACCAGTTGAGATGTAAGACCGTAGTTTAAAACTTACAGCCGTGTTGTTATTAATCTGTGCAACAAGACCTAAGTTTGTATTAGGGTCAGCATTGGTAGCACGATAAACATTAATTGTGCATTGGTTGCCTGACACCTGTGAAGCATCAAGAATCTGGTAGTCATTACCACCAACTTCCATGATCATTGTTGAACCAGGCTGATTACTAAAGAATCCACCTTGTGCTGCTAGACCATCAACAACAACTGAAGTAGCTGCCGCTGCTGCTGTGCCAACACTAGAACCAGTGATTTGTGCAGTAGTGCTTCTACCGTTAGCAATTAATCCATAACGACCAAAGTCAGTTGTACAGTTACTAAGGTTTAGCTGACCACCATTAAGTGCTTTAGCGTGATAATGACAGAACGTTCCGAAGAAACTAACTAATTGCGCGTATCCAGAGTTTGTACAGAGAATACCGGGTCCATCGAGACACACCTGCGTAAAACTATCTACAACAAAGCTACGCAATGGGCTGCTAGATGCAGGTACAGAACCATCACAAAGGATGCCACCACCTGACATAGCAGATGTTGTATCACCACCTAAACCACCAGCAGGTAGGTTTGTCTGGTCATACTTAACTGAGTTATTAATACTTGAATCAGTAAAGTTAGTACAGTTTTGAATATAAGGACTCTTCTTAATCGTAGCGCCAGCATAGAATGCACAAGCCCATCCCTGGTTCTCAGGTAGACCATAAGTAGAATCACTATCATATGCGCTATTACCACGCGTACCGCTTGCCTTAAGACCTACAAAGGTCATGTTAGCTAGCAACGTACCAGAGTTACACTCAAACATTGTGTTGGTCTCTGTAGCCTGTGTAGGCTGTACAAAGCAACTACGCAATGCTTGACCGACAATAGAAACGTTATTACGTTGGATCTGGATAGGTAGTGTTTCTTGGTATACACCAGGAGCAACAACAACTAAAGAACCATCAGAACTATTAGTATTGATTAGATCAACAGCACGTTTGATTGATTGCAACGGTGCTTGAGGAAGGAAACCTGTTACATCAGCTGCATCACTACCATTAGTAGCATCTACATAACGAATAATAGTGGCTGTAGTAGGGCTAAAAGGTTGACCGACAGCAACAATGCGCCAGCTACTACCATCCCAAATACGGTGTTCTTGATTACTAGGTGTGGTGTTAAGCCATTGCTTACCTACTTGAGCTGAAGTGGGCTGGCTAGTTCCTACAACAACATCATGTCGTGCTTCAAGTGCACCAACGGTTGCCACCTGATCATCGTCACCAGTCCAATTAGACGCATACTCAGAAGTCTCTGCTTTATCTAGACCTTTGATCTTCTGGACGTCAATACTGCCATTGGCAATAGTTAGCTCAATCTCTCCATCTGCTGGTCTTGTCAGCGTGATGGGGTTGCCATCAGTAACTACTGGAGCAGAGATCTTTACGACACCTTGCTGACTTGATGTACTTTTATCAGCTGAGATAACAGCATCACCATTGGTGTAAGCAACACCGATAGCATGTGCCTCGTTAATGGAGACAACACCTTTGTTTGATTTGGAGCTGTCTTCACCAGTTACGACAACAGCACCATTAGTAATGGCAAGGTCAATACCTTCACCTTCATCAATACTCAACACACCCTTCTGTGAACGTGTTGCATCAATACCACTGATGACCATTTCGTCACCAGAATTAGAACCACTCTGTGTTTTTGTTAAAAGGACACCTTGAGCAGTACTGCTAGTAATGTCAGAAGCAATGACATCACCAAGCTGAAGACGATTAACAGCTTCATCGTCATTTAATGCTGACCCTAGTTCACCAATTCTTCGGCTATTCATATCAAGGTCAGCCCAGAATTCTGGGAATGCCTTGTCTACTTTTAAATCACGGAATTCTTGGTCAACTCGGATTGATTGAAGAAAGTTTTTGTCTAGATCTTCACCCCGGATAGAGCTTCCAGGTGTGAAGTTTGGAATCTTAGCAGCGTTGAAATCTGTCCGACGTAAGATCAGAATGTTACCAGTGCCGCTAGGTGTTGCAGTATTAAAGGTGACAGTAGTTCCGGAAATTGTGTAATCTGCAGTTACTGTCTTTAGATCGTAAACACCCGTTGAGTCATTATAGACGTAGACAAATACATCATCTTCTTCAAAAGGTGTATTACCTGTTGTGAATGTAGTACCGCCACCATTAACTCTAGAATAAGTTTGCGTTAAAGCTGGGTTTTCAATTGTCATAGTTGTTTATACTTAATATGTCTTGGAGCGGTTTAACTTGAGAGTTACGGGCTTGAATATTGTCTTGTCTGATTGCCTTTTGTTCAGCTACAAGTTGCTCTACTAGTGGTTCACTTTGGATAGATTGCCAAGCTCTATTTTTAGCTTCGCTGAAAGCATTTCCAATAAGCTGATTATGCTTGTAAGCCTTCATTGGGTCTCGACTTCCGCGATTATTTAGACGATCATTTTCCATATCTTGCATAGAACTTTGAACATCTTTTCTAGCAGCAAGTTCATTTAATTTAGCTTCTAGGTTTTGCTTGCCTAAAGCTTTCATATACAAAGAACGAACTTGAGCAGAGTCACCAAGGTCATAACCACCGGCACTCATAATTGACACTCGGGAATCAAAATTACTATCTAAGAACAACCTTCGTCCAGGTGTCATTTCATCAATAGAAAAATTAAAGGGAAGGACACTGTTAACAAGGCGTTGAGCAAAGTTCCAATCCTTTAACGGATTACCATTTAAGATATCGTATTTAATACCTAACGGTTCACCAGCAATCTGTTCTGCAAATAGGTTACGGTTTCTAATACTGTCTGCAATACCGGAATTAAGTTCACGCATATAAGGTGTAACAATACGACCAAAGTCATTTCTTAGTCCAGCTAAAGGAACAGCGTTATTAATAAAATTAGCAAGGATTCTGTTATTTTTACCAGGTTCCATAGACACTAAATCGACTAGGTCACTAATACCAGCTAGATAAGATTTAGATGTAGCCGAACCTGCTACAGCAAGGCCCATCTTCAAAAACTTATCTTCAGTCCATTCTGGACCCATCAACTCAGAATTGTCACCAATATCAGCAATAGAAGCTAAGATAGTACCAAAGGGTTCAAAGGTGTCATAGCTCATCCATACACCACCAATTTTGATGCTACGTGGCTTATAACCTGCATCAATCCAAGATCTACGTAAAGCTCTATCTTGTGGACCGTTACCAGTGATTTCGTCAGACATGTACTTTTGCACAGCCATAAACGTAACACCAGAACCTATGATTTGACGACCAGTAATAAGCGCCTTTTCGTTAGCAAGATCGTCGGCTGTTAAAATACCATATTTAGAAACTAAAGATAAGTCATCAGCACTAGAACGGAATACATCCAAAGAACGCTTATGGAGAGCACCTAACAGAGGAGCACTTTTCCAGGTCATGTTAAGACCATTAATACCAGTACGAGCAAACAAATAGAACGGTTTAATAATAGGGAACTCATTAAACGCACTATCAAGCTTTGCAGAAACACCAGACAGTTCGGTGGTCAGAGTTGTATCTTTGAAGACGTTGTCTAAGAATTTATCTTTACCAAGATCAATATTACCTTCGGAATCAAGAAGTTCACCGTAAAATTCATCTTCGATCTTCTTGTAATCCTGAGGTCCGTAGTTAGTGATATCACCACGTTTCTTCATCTCTAACATCTTACGAGTGGCACGTTCTTTAGCCCTCATACGAGCCATGATTACTTTATAAGTATCGTCAATAGAAGACATCACACGTGGAGACCAAGAAAGTATACGAGAATCATTCATACCTCTTGTCAGGTTAGCTATACGAAATGCAGCTTTGTCACCAGCACTACCGCGTGTCTCAGACCACTTACCTAAAGCTTCCCAAGCTTCATCATTTTTAGTAACCTCGCCGTATCGGTTTTTCATGGTGGCAATATCGCCGGACCAATAACCTTCCATTTGATTCTTAAAGACTTTATAAGCCTCAGGTAATGTATCAACGAAAGCAGTAATACCAGCAATATTAGCTCGTGCAGAATCCATATCTAAACGAGCGGCAGCACCAATCGCTTTACTGAGCGGTTGTAAGAATCCAACATTACCTGTACCAATAAAGGCACGGATAGGGGTTTTAACACCAGATAGTACACTATTAACATACAGAGAACCTAACTCACGTAAAGCTACGTTCTTGTTGTCAAAGCTCCAAAGCTTAGTACGCATAAAATTATCAAGATCTGTCCAGTTATTAATACTGTTGGACATTGAAAAGATCTCAACAAGTCCATCTAGAATTTCCTTGTTATCATCTTTAGCTGCTAACTCCATAGTCATACGGATGTTGTTTTTTACATTGTCTCCAATATCAGCTAAAGCAACTTTTAGTTCTTTTTCAGTGTAAGGTAACCCCGTCTTAGGGTTCATTGACTTACCCTCAACACTCCAAAGGAGACGCTTTTTTTTGACTTCGCTTAGACCTACAATAAGTCTATCAACGATAGAAGTAATAGGACCATCAACAGCTTTGTAGTCAAGCACTGAATCAATTTCACGGATACCGATACTAAGATCACGGAGCTGTTTAAACAAAGCACCGTTCAACATATCAGCAGCCAGCATGTCTTCTGTAGACCACTTGTCGACTTCCATATAGCGATCAGTGGTTGTAGCCGACTTATAGAAGTCCTTAAAGAATTCCTCTCCATCAATATCACCTACATTACGACCAAGCATTTCTTGGTATCGTGCAAGTGCTGGTCTGAAATATTCGTTAAAGTTAGCACTCACACCTCCAGCTTCTTTTATCCGCTGTGCGTACCTGTAGTCTCCAAAGATCTCGCGTCCAGCTGCCTTTAAGTAACCTTCAGTAAGACTAGAGTCATTGGCCATAAGGGCTGCTTGAGTAGGCGTTAGTGGGGAATCTGTGGCACCAGTCTTCGCTCTATAGTCATCAGCAATCTTTTTCAGCTGAGTAACAATAGAAAATGCAGAACCAGTTGAATTAGGACTTCCTTGATGTTGATCAACAATAGGTTTGTTCATGTGACCACGGGCTTTAACCTTCGGTGCAGAACCTGTAGCATCGTCACCTGTCTTTAAAACAGACTCAACACTCTCCTTAAGTTCAACCTTACCTTTCTCTACAATCTGTTTAGTGACATTCTCTTGCCTTGCAGATTCAATCTCAACACCTTTACCTTGGAAAAGCTTGGCAAACAATTTGTCTAAGATGCCGGTCATACCGACTTCCTCAACAACATTCTTTAGCTTCTTCAACATAGGGTGGTCAGTATCTTTAGTAGCAAGTGGACCCAAGATATAATTCATCTCAGGTACACGTTTAACAATCTCACCAGAAAGGTTTTGATCATCGTGCTTCTTAGAAAGTAAAGCAGCGATACCAGCTGAGACCATGGCTACTTGTGAGCCCTTAAGTTTGCCGCGTGATAAAGCAGTAACACCTAAACCAAACGCACCGTAGTGGGTAACGTTTTCAATAAAGCCACCCCACCACGTTTTAGCCATAGGGTTGGGCGCATCTTTTAGTGGATCCCATTTCACTCTGTAATCCTTGGCGCCAATCTGCTCACCTTTAGCTGCATCAAAAAGACGTTCGCGTGCAGTCAAGGTTGAATCAGCTGCACTTTTAAACCCTTGACCAATTGCTGCACCAACTTCAACTATATTTTCACCAAGACCAAACTGTTTAGGATCTACTGTTGCTTGATTTTCAATAGGGTTAGAAGTCTTTTCAGGCGGTTTTGGTTCAGGTTCGGGATTTGATTTCTTAGCTTTTAGATCCTTAATAATTTTTTGGTCTCTAATAGAGGCTTGATTAGCAAGTTCTAATCTTTCATCATTTAGTCTTGTACTAGTTGACTCTTCAATTTCCTCTTGCTGATCATCAAGATCAGATAAAGTTTCTTCCATTGTTAATCAGTCACTCCTGCTGTCAAATTTGACGGTTGTAACATCGGTTCATTTTGTATAATTTGAAGCATACGTTGCGCTGCTTCTGGATTTCGTTGGAACAAGTACTTCAAACCTCTCCATTCGGAAACAAGACCAGCTCTACTATTCTGACCAGGCCAGCTAATACGCTGCCGGGCTCTAGTCATAGCAAAAAGATCTTGAGTGGCGGCATCAAATACCGTATCTTCTGAAAGTCCAGTATTGATAAATGTCTCTCTGAATGTAGGTCCAATGAATTGGTATCTACCTACTGCATGTAATCCATCTGGATGATGTAAAGGTAATGACTGGAGATTCATTATCTGCCCAAGAGTCATAGTGGAGATAGGTTGGCTTAACCTGCCTGACCCTTCTCTACTGTTACCGCTGCCAATGGCTGTGTAACCGTCATTAGAGCCGCCACGATTATATGCATCGTATTCACCATAAGAAGATGATTCAACAGAAGCAATGGAATCTAAAAACCACTTTTGATCACCAGTAGCTACTGAAGCTTGATAAGTACGTGCTGGTGTATTTCTATACCTAAGCATACGCTGTACACCAGGGTCCAACATATCAATACCTTCCTCTACCTTTGGCTTATAAAGAGCACCATAACCATTGAGTTCTGCTTGAGCATTAGCAATATCCCATCCAGAAACACTAGGCATAGTTGATGCTAAGTCATAATAAATAGAAGGGATAGTCCCAACACCATCCTCAGCATACCTTTTTAGCTGATCCTGAACATCCTCAGTACCATCAAGTTTTTCAGTTTTCCAGCTATTAGGATCACTCTTAATATGGTTACGAGCCATTATAGTTTTTCTTCTAGTTGACTCAACAAGCTCCACATTTATGGACTTTTGACGGTATGTATTGGCAACTATATTTTTACCAACTTCTCCTGAAGCCCTTTCAAAAGCTTGAATTTGTGTATGACCACCATCTAACATAAACTCTCGATAGTAATCCTTAAAGTCACGCAAAGCATATCTTTTAATTCTTTGACGTGTAGGACGGTTTACAGCAAGATCAGCCTGGCCTTCTACTTTATTAAAGTCCTTGTCTATGTGAGATTGAATGTCACTCTCTGCATCATTTATTTGTTTAGATGAAAGCTGCGTTTGATCTTGATCACCATTTACAAGACCTATATAATTTCTATATGTGGTGGGATGTACGTTACGCAAATCTTCTTGAAAGAGAAGACCTTGGCGACCCTGCATCAAGGCATTGAGAACTTCTGATTCTTCACGAACAGTATCAGTAGAAACTCTGGTTATGTAATTGGTAAGGAAAGGCATGTCTGACCTAGTCAGGCCCTGTGAAATGCCGTGCTTAATAAAAGCATTGATCTCATCAGGTGTATAATCTTCCTCGCGATTAAGTAGAGATTGCTCAAACTCTTGATTAAGACGCTCCGCAGCTGCTAAACGTTCTTTACGACGATTAGCATCCTGCTGAAATTGTGCATCTTTTGCTTTTTGTTCTAGTTGGTCAAAAGTTCGAGCATGTTCTTTCCCAAGGAAGACACGCTTCCGCTTGCCAACATGGTAATACTCATGGTTCCTGAGCTTATCAATCTCATTAAGGCCAATTGTCCTATCATTAATTAGTTCATTTAATAAAGTTTCCATTTGATCCCGGTCAAGTGCTTTAGTACGAAGAAGATCTAAATAGACTTCACCGGCATTGTCACCCTGTACAGCTTGAAAGAACCTATCTTTAGCAGCATCAAGTCGTTCCTTTTTATCAGCAGCATCTTTACCTGTAGCCCAGCTAACTGCTTGAGTACTAAGACGTTTGTTTAGATCCTTAAAGATGTACTTTTCAGCAACTGCTGGATTGATACCAGGAAAACGTTCAAGAAACTGGGTAGTAAATTCTTGCTGCCAAGCCATGAAATCTTCACTACTATCAAGCTCTGCATATTTAGTAGGTTGACCGTTAATAGATACTGACAATCCATCATCAGCTTGAGCAGTAGCAAGCATTGAAGGAAGCATATTAACTTGCTGTTGGATATCACCGATGTATCTACCGTATTGAAACCAAGGGTCAGTATTACGAACCTTCCTGGCAATCAATCCATGACCATGCTCTGCTTCAATCCTGTCGGATACTGTGTTTGTCTGACGAGACTGGTCAATTAGAACAGCTTCTTCAGCATTAACTTGAGCAATAGCATCTTCATCAGGGCCTTGCTGCATCCGACTAAGCAAACCTTGTGCCATTTGCCGTTGATTTTGCTTAGTCTTGATATCAACCATTGTTTTAGATATGGTTTGACTAAAGTCAGCAAGCTGTGAATAGGTATCTTGTACTTCTTTATTTTGTTCTACAAGATTTTGAACACGTACTTTGTCGTCGTCAGCTGCTTGTAAATTCGCTGTTTCAATACTTTCTTTTTGGATCTTGTAATTACGATCCAGCTCCTCAAGCATGCTGGGAGCTTGCATAGGTTGAAATGAATTTGTCATGCGTAAGGGTCTGGTAATGTTGGCTTTGGTAGGTCAGGAAGTTGTCCTTTATAAGTGTCATACCCACCTGTAATTCCGCCTAACACACCACCAGCAAGACCTAACGAAGCCTGTAGCATATTCTTGCTGTAGTTTTGAGGTGTATAAGAAGTTTGATATTGCTTGTATTGAACAGGTGTAGATACTTTTGCTAGCTGTTGAGCAATACTATTCTGTGAACGTTGCCGTAACTGGTAACCAGAAGTAGTGAAGTCATCTCTACCACGCATTAAAGCTGAACGCCTTTGTGAACTAGCACGGCCAAGTTGTGCCAGCAGGCTTCCATCCATATTCATACGTCCAGACCTGCCACCAGACATTCGCTGAAACATTTCAACCATATCTTTTTCATTAGCAGCTAACGAATTTTGCTCGGCTCTATCTAAAGATAACTGCTTGGAAGCAAGTATATTGCTATCAGCAAGTTCTATGTTATCAATATTCTCTTTAACTTCATTTTGCTGCGAAAGTTTTCGAGCACGAATGCTAAGGTTGTCAAATTGTTTAGCCTTATTTGCCCTGTCTATACCTCTAACTCTTGCCTTGTCTTGTTCATATTTTGCTCTACCTGCACTGTTATCAAAGAAGCTAAATAAAGATGGTAGTGCTGTTGAAGCACCGCTCATTATTCCTAATGTAATAGGATTGAACATTTCGTAAAATAAATAAAGGGTAAGTTGTTAGGTCCAAACTCCAGTTCTTCGTGGAAGTCAAACCCTAAAAATTTAAGTAGTCTTATATGAGCTGTATTGCGTTTATCGACATAGTTCCAAAGAACTTCTTCTGTCCTACTGTCTATAAACTTTTTAGCTTGCCTTGTAAATAAGACTGGATAGTCATGGATTGCTGGCGTGCAGAGCATCCATACAGCTCCGTTATCACCCACCCCCGCTAGTCCGGCAATCCTGCCGTCAGGGACTGTGAAATGTATGCAGAAGCCGTTAGAAGCCCCTTCTGGTATTGCAAACATAGGATCCAAACCATACCCTTCCTCTATCTCTCTACGGTCATCTGAACGTAGATTAGAGGCCACCTCTAAAGCAGCCTCTTGAGTTATTAGATGTATGTATTTAGATCCGTTTGTAATATCTGTTGTTGTAATCTCCTTCCCAGGACATTGATTCAATAGTGGCTGGGGAAGGATGTGTGGATGTAATTGTGACACTTACGTTTGTATTTCTTTCGTAGACAGGAATTGTTCTAAAACTCCCATCTAAGTTGGGAGCACGGTTGGCGTCATAACCATCCATTATTGAAGACTGATGTGTATCAATAAAAGTTGGTTTACCTTTACGTTCTAGTTTTGTAATGAATTGTCCGATAGGCCCAAAATTAAATTTAAGGCGTTGTAAGATTAGTGAAGCTGATGTATCAGAAACAACACGATTGTTCTTTGAAGATGTTGGGTAAATTGTAGGTAGTTCAACTTTCATTTCATATTCCCTACCAACTTGTACAGGATCAGAAGACCAATCTTGCGTTAGTGATACAACCCCACTACTGACAGTACCAGTTGCATATCTACCTCTATTGTTATTAGCCTCTGTAACTATTACCGAAACAGTATCCCCGTTATTCAGGGGTGTATCTGTAGGTAACGTTAGTGTTGTTGTATCAGTACTTGCGTTATAACTTAAACCACTTGAAGCAACTGCTTGGTAATAGTCAAGGTGAACGTCAAAGTCTGTACCGTCTTGACTGATAAACGGCCTGGCAGTTGTATCAACTAATTGCATCTTACACAATTCATCATCTGAACTAATCACGTAATACTCGTCATTAATTATAAATTGATGTGTAATGTTTTTAGCAAAAGTCCATACAAACCAAGCCCCCTGCAATCGTTTCTGCCCAGCAGAGAAATACTTAAATCCGGTTACAGTGTTTGTTCCTCGTTTACAAGCAAGTATGAACGAGTTTTCTCTTGAGTTGGCTAATGAATCAATATCCTTAGGTAGCAATCGGTGAATGATCTTACTTGCTTCAAGTATTTCAGGTTGTCCTTCCCTAGATACATTTAACATCTCAAAAAATCTGCTGTACTTCCCAGCGTTATCTATGAAACCTAAACTAGTCCCAAGAGATATTGGTTCAACGCTAACATTGTAGTTATAAGTTGATAACGTATAGATCTTTGCTGTCTCTGGATTCAGTACGTCACTGTCAGTAGATAATAGATATTGTGCATTAGCACTAAACAAGACAAGACCTGTATTCATTTCGATGCCATCTACTAAAGCATTAGGGCTTGAAGAGCTACAAGATAAATCTATCCTATCAATACCCGAGAATGTAAGAGCTGTCTTGTTCCAGAAATTCCCTAAGTTTCCTGGTTGGCTTAAGATTAAATTTGAATCACTTAGGAATGCCAGCCTATCTCTGTGAAATAAAACCTTGTTAATTTTTTTTCCAACAAATGTTGGCTTGGAATTTGTAAGTTCATCTCCCACTTCCCTAGTAGCCCAGGTGTAAGGCTCCAAGGTCATAGTCGTAGCACCTGTTCGTTTTAAAACATAAGGTAGAGATGTATTATCAAAGGTTGTTTGGATACCAGGCTCGGCACACTCTTCCCAGTGACCACTACCATCTTGGTTGTTATCTCCAATGAATTTAAGATAGTAATCATCCTCTGTCAGCTGTGCGCTGTTTGTTACTTTTACAATGTATCCGTTCTTACATGTTCTAGGTAGATCAGTAACATTGTTTACAGTATCAGTGATGATATTAAAAAGATCTGTTTCCAAAGCTTCTACGTTAAATGCAGAGCTATGATTTAGATAGATTCCGTTGCCAATGATTGACTTGGTTACATTTGAGATCTGAGAAGTAACGCTACTTAAGACGCCAGCTGCATCAGTTGAACGGTTGTTATCAATATCGATTGGTACAGGTCTTACTCTTGAAAGGTTTGTTTTGTACGAAGCTGTTGTAGTGGAATCAATATTAATTTGATGACTTTTACCCTGTAAAGATACAATATAATTATTGCTGAAAGCTGAAGCAGAACCACCATGTAGAAGATCTACACGTGCTGTATATGACATACTATAATTTGTATATGGATCGCTATTTCCACCTCCACCATCAGAGTCACTAACATAAGGTTGTCCCGTAACAGTAAGTCTAATAACAGCCGTATTAATTAAAAATATTTTACTACCAACATGATCAGGTTGAACAACACAGTTATCACCACTACATGTAACATTAAAGTGAGAATCATTTACCGACACCCTAGTTACTGATTTTTCAGCAGTATAAGTATCATTATTAAAGATATTTAAAGCGTACATACGTCTAGGTAGTACCTGTTTTAGTTCTACATATGCACTGTATTGATGTGGTTTAGCTGCAGCTGTATCTCCAGTCATAGCTACTGTCTTTGTTCTATTACACAAAAACGTTGTATCATTAATAGTTAAAGTCTGGATGTTTTTATCTGCTGTATGCGTTAGGTATGTTGTAGGATTACTTGTTAAAGTAATGGTCATTTCTTGACCATCATTACAACGCCATACTCTGACAGTACCATCCCTAGCTGTCTGTCCGACATATGACCCTTCGTCTTCATCACGATAATAATTAAACCAAGAACCGTCGGAAGCTACATTAGTAAGTGTTTTG
>Ga0209535_1001364_pt1 | contig 16747 bp, 20 predicted proteins | sample LinPmetageLP28_FD_184041 | JGI IMG/M metagenome (GOLD analysis project Ga0209535, IMG submission 184041) | Marine viral communities from the Pacific Ocean - LP-28 (SPAdes) (version 2) | ecosystem: Environmental > Aquatic > Marine > Oceanic | place: Pacific Ocean | collected 2009-08-22 | reverse complement strand
GACAACGGTACAATTTTACAGGCTGATTACAGTCAGCTTGAATTCCGTGTTGCCGCACAGATGAGCGGTGATGAAAATATGATTAAGGATATTTTAGATGGGGTCGATGTTCACAAGTACACTGCGTCAGTTATTTTCGATAAGCCAGAGGCTGAAGTTACCAAGGAGGAAAGAACGGATGCGAAAGCGCACACCTTCAAACCTCTCTATGGAGGGTCTACCGGCACACCAAGTGAGATGGCTTATTACAAAGCGTTCACAGATAATTATCCAAAGCTTGCTAAATGGCATCAAGATTTGCAGACTGAAGCTATTTCACATAATAGTGTCACTTTGCTTACTGGTCAGCAATTCGCTTTTCCAGATGCTAGACGCCTTGCTTCAGGTGCTGCATCGGGAGCGCCCTCCATCAAGAACTACCCTGTACAAGGTATGGCGGGTGGTTGCTTGGTGCCGCTGGCAATGCTTTCGTTGCACAGTGCACTTAGACATAATAGCTGCAAGTCTATTGTCATCAATACGGTCCACGACTCCATAGTTCTTGATGTATTTCCTGGAGAGGAAGCACTGGTTGCTAGGATTACGTACGATGCAATGACGGGTGTGACTAAGGCTTTTGAAGAACTATATAATGTCAAGTGGGTGGTGCCACTTGAAGTCGATGTTGAGGTAGGAAAAAACTGGCTCGACATGGACACTTTTACGCTTGACTACCAACAAGCAATGTGATAAAACCTCTATTCAAACTAAGGAAGGGTCAAAAATGACTTCATTACCTACTATAAATAATGGTCTATCTTTTGAGCAGTTAGCTCAAATCACTGGACAAGAAATGCCTCCGAAGAACAACAACAGCCTAACGGTGTTGAAAATTAATCGTGACTTTGAAGATGATAACGGTAATCCGTTGCCATCGGGTACGTTCGCAGTTAATGTGGATGGCGAAAACATCTATGCTAAAACAGTTAAGTTTCAATTGTTTCAGCAACGTTATCAGTATATTCACTATGACCAAACTGAAGGTGAGTTCATAGGGAAGTCGATTATGGTAAACAATCTGTACCCGCAGACAGAGGTTCCCGACTCAATTGGAACTATGCGCTGTGGCTCAGTGCCATCATCTAAACGTGAGAACCTGACTGTAGAACAGGCCACTAAGCAGAAGGATATTAAATGCTTCCGTATGCTTTTTGGCAAGATTACATTCAATGATGCGGTGACAGCTAGCGGTGAGAAACGTGAAGTTGTGGGTATGCCGGTATTGTGGAAAGCACGTGGTGCTAACTTCATGCCTATCTCCGTACCCTTGGATGCGTTGACTGCCCAACGCAAGTCGTTCATCTATTATGACATGGATGTTTCCTTGAAGAAGGAAAAGAATGGTTCTGTGATTTACTATGTCGGTACATTTAAAGTGGGGAATGGCCCACTTGACTTTACTGAGGATGACCAGCAATTGTTGATGGATTTCAATTCTTATATTGAGTCCGAAAACAAAGGTGTGATGAAGGATTACGATTCTGCACTACGCTCCGCTGGAAATATAGTTGACGTAGAATCAACCACTGTTACAATGGATGATGTACTTAACGATGACTTACCGGAGTCAATGGCATCATGAATGTAAACCAAAGTCGCCTTCTTTCATTCCTTTCAAAGGCGGCTCGTGGGGAGGCAGAAATGTCTCCTCACACCCTTGATAGATTTGCACAATATGCACGTGACGCTATGGAGAAGCAATTCACTCCTAGAGATAAAGCATTCACATTGCGTATGAGTAACATTGGTAAGCCAAGCTGCCAGCTACAGATGCAAGCCAAAGGCGTACAACCAGAATCCCCATCATATGATTTTAAGATGCGTATGATTATGGGAGACTTAATGGAAGCTGCCATGTTCACATTGATGGAAGCGGCTGGCATCAACATCAAATCTAAACATACAAAAGTATCCCATCAAGTTGGTGACACAGTTATCAATGGTGAATATGACGTCGAACTTGATGATGGCATATGGGATATCAAAACTGCATCGCCATTTGCGTTTGAGCAGAAGTTCAACACACCTGATGGTTTCAACAGAATTAAAGATAAGGATTCATTTGGCTATGTAGCACAAGGTATTGGCTATGGTATGGGCGCTGGAAAGCCCTTCAAAGGATGGATTGCTTTAAATAAATCTACTGGAGAAATTGCTTTTACTGAGGCCATTGATAATGATACAGAGAAGGAAGAAGTAAATGAGAAAATACAAAAATCCATTTCTGCAACACACTCCACTGAGCCGTTTAAACGACAGTTTTCTGATGCTCCAGAATCTTTCTACAAGAAAGAAACCGGAAATCGGGTATTGGGGTTTGAGTGCACATGGTGCGATTACAAAAAACATTGCTGGCCAAACTTGGAATTCCGAAAACAACTACCAAGTAAAGCCAAAAATCGCAAGTTCGTCTGGTACACCCAAGTCACAGACTATTGGCGTAATCATGACGATACAGTACAGGACACCTGATGGTACTGCGTCAGCAAAAATCTTTAAAACGACTGAAGCGGAAGCCTACGACTTCATCACGGAGCTCAAAGAAGGCATCCCCTTCCCCACGCTCTACTGTGAAGGCCAAGTCTGCGCCTTCTCAGCGAGACACATCAACGAAGTCCGTGCCGAAAAAACGGATGTCGGTGAGGTCAGCGAAAGCAAAGGGTCGTAAGTTGCAGAACTGGGTGGCAGAGCAGTTGCTAGGTATTCTAAAGAAAGTAACTTCTCTGGATGTCCGGTCTACCCCAATGGGTGTCAATGGTGTTGATGTACAGATGTCAACTGCCGCTTACGTACAGTTTCCTTATGACATAGAGTGTAAGAATACAGAGCGTATGACCACGCTCTATAATTATTACGAACAGGCAATTAGCCATGACTCCGGTGGAGAACCTTTGCTGATTGTAAAAATGAACCATAAAAAGCCTCTTGCTGTTGTAGATGCGGAGCATTTTATAAAGGTAGCCGTATGTCAGAAAAAAACCCAGTAGACTTGAGTCCAGGCGATTCTGCCGTTGTAATACGTCATGAAGAGGGTGATGACGCTGGATTTGGAATTGAAATATATCATCATCCATTAACAAATATGGATGAAGAAGATTTAATATTCTACACTTTGTTAACCAGAGGTATGGCATTCCAAGCTACAATAGACACAGAAACGGTGTTGGAGTTTGGTGAAGAAAGCCTCACTGATGGCAAAGATGTCAGCATAACGGAGCATTAAATGGCAAATATAATTAAAGCGTTATCGTCACATGCACAAGGCAGCATTGCTTTGCATAAGACAAATATTATGGTATATTTAGAGAATCCAGTTGGCATCGGGGAGCATTCAGATATACTTGAAGCTATCCAAGGTGAGCTGGATAAAATAGCTGTGCATCAAGACCGTATGGACTTGTTGCGTGTTATACAAAAGGAAAGTGAAAACAAACTATAACAGCATGTAGGAGTCGTGTAGTGAGACACGTAGATTTGTGTAGTGGTATCGGCGGCTTTGCCCTAGGATTTGAGCAAGCTAATCTTTCAACCCCAGTCATGTTCTGTGATATAGAACCGTGGTGTAGAAATATACTTAAACAACACTGGAATAACGTACCTATTAAATCTGATGTAAAGGAATTAGCTAATGACCCAGACAACCTTGTTCCCGATTGCGACATCCTCACAGCAGGATACCCCTGTCAGCCCTTCTCCCAAGCGGGTCGCCGCGAAGGAGCGCAAGATGACCGTCACATCTGGCCGTACATCCTTAAAATTATTACATCCAAAAGACCCTCTTGGGTTGTTCTCGAAAACGTTTATGGTCACATCAGCTTGGGGCTCGACCAAGTGCTCCTTGACTTGGAAACCAAAGGCTACGCCACAAGGACGTTTGTTGTTCCAGCTAGCTCCGTCGGCGCTCCCCACAGAAGGGACAGAGTCTGGATTGTGGGCTACACCGAGGACAACGGACGTGACGGGCGGACCGAGGCAGCTGGACGAGAAGGGCCGCAGGATAAGCAAGACGAATCCAGACCTGAAGTTCGGGGCAAATCTAGCGGACCAAGTACGCATGTGGCCCACACCAACAACCAGAGATTACAAGGGCGGCTATCAGGGTGGCAGGATACGGAATGGCAAAGTGTCGATGGACACGCTGGATGTAGCAGTGCAACACACAGACAATCAAACCAAAACTGGTGGACAACTGAACCCGATGTGGGTAGAGTGGCTAATGGGATACCCAAAAGGGTGGACAGACTTAAAGGACTAGGCAACGCCATAGTTCCTCAAATCGCACAACAAATTGCTGAATCAATAAAGGTAGTTGAAAATGCCAAAAGATGTTAGACGTAGACTAGAAGCCGACAGTTCCGCAGAACTACAAGAAGATATAGATAGATATTACAGCATGTACCCATCACTAGGTTATGATACAAGAGTTATCAAAACTGCCCAAGAAGATGCTAAGTACGTTGCGTACATGTCCCGAATGGACTCCTGTGATTAATATGGAAAAGCACGAGGCTTATATGAAGCGTAGACTTAAAGAAGTAGACATGGTTAATCACCCACCCCACTATAAAAAGAATGGGATTGAGTGTATTGAGGCAATCAAAGCTGCTTTGACTACGGAAGAATTTAGAGGGTATTGCAAAGGTAATACTCTCAAATACACGTGGCGTGAACGCTACAAAGGCAAGTCTGTAGAGGACTTGCGGAAAGCGCGGTTTTACTTAGACCGTTTAATTTTGGAACTAGAAAATGAGCAGGAAGATAAGAGCTAACATTACAATATCTGCTTCTATTGATTTAGATGAATTTAACGCTGACGTTGATGAAATTTCTGATACTGTAAAAGAATATATAGAAGATTTATTGTTTGATGTTGAAGGTATCAAACCTGCTAAAATTAGCGTGAGGATGACACATGAATAACCAATTACCTACAGATTATCAGAATTTTATTGCCCTATCTCGTTACGCGAGATGGAAGGAAGACGAACAACGTCGGGAGACTTGGAGTGAGACTGTATCCAGATATTTTGATTATATGGCTGACCATCTGCATCATAAACACGGTTATAAGCTTCAGTCTGCACTGAAGAAAGAACTGGAAGAAGCTGTACTAAGCCAGTCAATCATGCCCAGCATGAGAGCCTTGATGACCGCTGGCCCCGCACTAGACCGCTGCCACGTAGGTGGATACAATTGTTCTTATGTGCCTGTGGATAGCCCACGTGCGTTTGACGAGACCATGTATATTCTTATGTGCGGTACAGGGGTAGGCTTCTCAGTGGAACGCCACTGTATCGAAAAGCTACCCATGGTAGCGGAAGAATTTCACAACACAGACACCGTAATTAAAGTTGGCGACAGCCGACCTGGGTGGGCGAAGTCCCTCAAAGAACTGGTTGCCATGCTGTACACAGGCCAAGTCCCTAAGTGGGACGTGTCTGATGTGAGACCGGCTGGCGCTAGGCTCAAGACATTTGGTGGCAGGGCATCAGGACCACAGCCATTGGTTGAGTTATTTGAGTTCGTTGTACAGAAGTTCAAAGGTGCAGCGGGGCGCCGGCTATACCCAATTGAGTGCCATGACATTATGTGTAAGATTGGTGAAGTGGTAGTCGTAGGCGGTGTACGCCGCAGTGCGTTGATTTCATTGTCTAATCTCAATGATGACCAGATGGCACATGCCAAGTCAGGTCAGTGGTGGGAGAATGAAGGACAACGTGCGTTAGCTAATAACTCTGTAGCCTACAAGACTAAGCCTGAGATGGGTACGTTCATGCGTGAATGGTTGTCCTTGTACGACAGCAAGTCAGGTGAGCGCGGCATCTTCAACAGGCAGTCTGCTATCAAGCAAGCCGCTAAGAATGGCAGACGTGAAACAGACCATGACTTCGGCTGCAACCCTTGCAGTGAGATAATCTTACGCCCATACCAGTTCTGTAATTTGTCAGAGGTAGTTGTGCGTGAGAGTGATACGATTGAAGTGCTGAAGAACAAGGTGCGTCTTGCTACCATCCTTGGTACATTCCAATCTACACTGACTAACTTTAAGTATCTTCGCCATGTATGGAAGAAGAATACTGAGGAAGAAAGACTGCTTGGCGTGTCACTGACCGGTATCATGGATAGCACATTAACTGCTACGTCTGGTAATAAGCTAGAGACTCTGCTTGAAATGTTACGTGATATTTCTGTGCAGACTAACAAGGAGCTTTCTACTAAGCTTAAGATTCCCCAGTCTACTGCGGTAACATGCGTAAAGCCTAGCGGAACTGTATCACAGCTCACAGATGCTGCCAGCGGTATTCACGCACGGCATAATCCTTATTACATTCGTACTGTACGCGGTGACAACAAAGACCCGCTCACACAGTTCCTAGTCTCTGAGGGTATCCCAGCGGAGCCTGATGTAATGAAGCCCGACAGCACCACAGTGTTTAGCTTTCCAATGAAGTCACCACAAGGTGCAGTAACACGTACTGCCATGACTGCCATTGAACAGCTCAAGCTGTGGCTAACTTACCAGCGTCACTGGTGCGAACACAAACCATCGGTAACAATTTCTGTAAAGGAATCGGAATGGATGGACGTAGGTGCGTGGGTGTATGAACACTTTGATGAAGTTAGCGGTATTAGCTTCCTGCCATTTAGTGAGCACACGTACCAGCAAGCCCCATACCAAGATATTGATGAAGTACAATACAAAGAGTTCTTGACTAAGATGCCGAAAAAGGTAAACTGGTCTAAGCTACAGGACTTTGAAAAAGAAGATACTACATCAGGTGGACGTGAGTTAGCGTGTACCGCAGGTGTGTGTGAAATTGTAGATATTTCAGCAGGGTGAGGACACAATGGCTAATAGTAAAGCAGTGGATAGATTTTACCATGAGGGGCGTAAAGCCTTTAGTTATATTGAAAAGGTTGGTAAGTTCTACCACAGTGCCGCCAATCCCTACTCTGTAGATTCTTTTAGAGGGAAGGAATGGCAACGGGGGTATAACCTCAGCTATTTCCAAAACCTTAAAAGGATTCAAGCACGATGAATGCAAGGGAAAACCAAGTCCGCCGCTTTCAACAAGCCATGGAACAGCCCATTGATATACCAATGTCTAGCAAAGAACTGATGTTACGTATGTCCTTTATTGATGAAGAAGTAAAGGAGCTACGTGATGAAGTGGTGACTGCAGTTAAGGAGCTGGGGGATACCGCAGAGGTTTCACATGAAATACGTGTGAAGCTATTAAAGGAACTGAGCGACGTTATGTACGTGGCCTCTGGCTTTGCTGTAACTTTTGGCTTGCCAATATCTAGGGCTTTTGATAGGGTACATGCATCAAATATGAGCAAGATGGTTGACGGTAAGGCTATCAAGAATGACGAAGGCAAAGTCATGAAGGGGCCGAACTACAATCCACCATTACTAGATGACCTAGTAAGTAACCAATTAGAATTATTTTAGGAGTACACTGTGTCAGATACAGAAGACATAATTACCATTAATGGTGCCGAATATCCGTACGTTGAGCTGGAAGATGCTCAACAGTACATGGTCAATCAAATTCGTAGTCTGAATGCTAAAATTCTTAAAGCTAGGTTTGAGTTGGAACAGATTAAAATAGCGCATGAAGCATTTTCTTCACAGCTTATTCAATCTGTAAAAGAAGCAGAACCAGAAAAGGTTTCGGAATAAATGCAAGAACTAGAACCAGTAAAAAAAGACCGTAAAAAATTTGACTTGGATTTGCAATACGGCAAAGTTCGTGAACAGCGTATCGCTGACATGCTTCAGAATAAAAAGATTGAGGTAAAATCAGAAAGGGATATGTGGGCACGTACCGGCAATATTGCCATTGAGTACCAATCGTACGGAAAGCCAAGTGGCATCGCTGCCACAGAAGCTGACTACTGGTTCCACAATCTGTGCATCGGTGATGATACGTTTGCTACACTTGTGTTTAGCACTGAGTCACTGAAAAGAATCATAGCTAACCTTGACTACAAGAAAACAGTTAAGGGTGGCGACAACTACGCCTCTCAGATGTATCTTCTGAATATACAAAAGCTATTTTCATCTGACGTAATTAAAGCATTTAAGGAAAACGAAAATGGCATCAATGAAGACGCTATCAATACACAGTGAGCTAGACGTACACCTGAGCATCACCAAGCAAGGCATCGGTGTAACCATATCAGGCGAAGAAGCTGAGACTTCATTCAGTGAGTACACGTGGGATGAGCTGTCTGACGATATGATTGACCAACATGCTGTGCCTGTGCTAGCCAGCAATGACTACAAAATCAGTAGCGATAGCCGCGACTTTATCAAAGAGGCGGCACAAAAAATGCGCTATGCCGCTAGTAAAATGGCACAGCGCACTGATAATATGGATGTTGTTGATATTAGTTAACGTGCTACGTTTATATTAAACTGGTCATACAGACCTGAAGTATTTCCACCGCTTAACATTCGATTTGTTTGGTCTGCAGTAGACTCTTCACCTTCAGTTAAAGCAAAATTAGCTACAAAATTTCCAAATGCTGTATTACCAAAGAAATACGTCCTTAATGTTTTTGCACCCATATTGGACGTGTCCCCTTTACCTAAAGCTATATCTACAAACTTAGGATTAGTTAATAGAGAAGACACTTTATTATTAGCACTAAGTCTGGCTAATCCCCTACCTAATTTTAACGGGTCTACAGTAAAAAACTCTCCAACAATTTGTGCACCCGACAATGCGTTACCTGCATCAGCACCTGCACGAGCCACTGTCTGCACATATATTTTCAATTGATTTAGCACAGCTATATCATCTGGGGTAAATACCCTTTTAAGTTCTGGCATAGTTGTTTCAATTTTTTCAAGTATTTTACTAAATGCTTCGCTATCTATTTTATAATTCGGTGCTGTAGGAGAACCAATACGCTCAAAAGGCGTATTTTTTGTTATCTCTTTTACCACACCACTTTGAGGCGATACTATGTAATCAAAAAGAGCTCTACGTAAATTCTCTGTGCCTCCTGCACCCGCTGTTTCCGCATTGACTACATCAATTAATTTTGCTATACCTGCGTTAGGGTCAGCGGAATCAAAAGCTGCAGCAATTCTTGATGAAAATGGGCTAGATGCTGGAGTCCCTTTACCAACGATTTGTGGAAAATCATTAGAAGCTAGTTTTGCTAACTGATTAGCTTCATCAATCAATTCCTGTTTTCTTGCAGCGTCTACACCTAGTGTTAGCAACTCATCGTCTGAGTATTTTGAGAAAAACTCCACTAAAGAAGTAGGAGATGTAGCTTCTGCTGCACCTGTAGGCATTGTTCTTGCCATATTTACATTAATCAGTACATCAAAGTTCTTTCTTAATTCTTGCATCGCTGCAGGATTATTATAATCAACTTGGCCTAATCTTTCGAGAACGTATCGTTCTTGTTTTGCAATGGCTTCTAACTGATTTTCTATTGAACCTGCTTTATTGTCTAAAATATCTCTAGCAAATTGACCTGGTTCTGTGTCATAAGGTTCTAGCTTACTTTTAGACCTCGTTCTGGCATTAGCAATTGTATCTGAAGTTTCTTTGTAAAAAGCATTAGCATCTTTAAGCTGGGTTTGAATAGATTTTTTAACAGCTTCATCAACTCCTACTGGGTCTCCAATTAAATCTAACAGCGTATCACGCATGTTAAAAGCTGCTGTTCTGGCTTGTTTTGCACCGGTTGTCATTTTTCCGTCTGGTAGGCGTGCAATATCTGCACCCATTTCTCCGAAACGCGTAGCAAACATGTGAAGAAGTTTGGCAGGACTGTCGATTACGTAATCATCAGATTGGCGAGATATTTCATACCCTGGATTATTTTTATTAAAATTAGCAATAGCTGTATCCATCCCTTGGTATGTTAATTGTTCACCTTTGCCAAGATTTTTTATAGAGTCTATTGCGTTATACACATTAGCTTCACCTAAGCCATAACCTAATTGAGTCCCTTCTATTGTACCGCTATCTGATTTCGGTACTACAGGACGTGTACTTCCTTTAATTCTGTCAGTAATGGTAGATAGGTCGTATTTTGCGCTTGGGCCTAAAGTATCAAAAACATTGCTGTATAAACCTTTAGCTTCTTCAAAACGCAAGGTTCTAAAAAGCTTGTCTACCTCTATAAGTGATGTTCCTAATTTTTTGTATTCTGGGGATACATTTCTATTTTTTATATGTAAATTTTCTAACGCATCTAGGTCATTTCTAAATTTGCCAAAGTCACCCTTACCAATGTTATCTGCATAGCCCTTTAGATATGCTACAGCAGACTCGCCTTGCTTACGTAGCTTAGTAGGAATAATAATACTGAGCTGTTGAACAAGCCCATCTAATCTATTTAGAACCGTATTATTTTTTACTTGTTTAAGTGTTAGACCCTCTAATACAATAGGATTACCATCTACATCAGCTACCACATTAGCTAAATCTGCTGTTTCTCCCTTTGTACTTTCTGCAAAGTCTCGTGCTGGTATTGCGCTTGGATAAATAGAATCATCTGCTGCACCCGTCTGTGCATCAATAAACTTTTTACCTTGTCTTGCTGTAGTCAATGCTAATTTATCTTTTAAAGCAAATGGAATTGGTGCAAGCATTTCAACATAACCTGCAAACTTTTCTTTACTGGTATAGTCACCATACGCTTGTCCACCCATAAATTCAGGTGTTAGCTTATTATTGGCTAACTCAGCAGTACGGGCAAGTTCTGCAATGTATCCCTCGACTTTGTCAGCGTCTTCCCCTTCTAAACCTAGGTTTTCTTTTAATACTTCTTGTTTAAAATTTTCCCCAAACGCTCCCATGTTAAACGCGGTGTACAAAAATACCAAGCCACCTGCAGCGGCTGCTATGGGCGCTGAAATTGGAAGTGTGGAAAGAGCAATACCACTCGATATTAAAGCCGTTGCCGTTCCTGCAGTTGCCCATGCAGTACCTGCTGCGAAGGAACTCATACCAGCTTCATAACCACCTACACTACCAATGATTTTTAGTGAATCATAGGTTGACTGAATTGGGCTGGAGTATGGAGTAAATGTTTCATCATCTCTTTGTAACGAAACATAGTGTGCAGGCTCAAACCATTTAGCGGTTTTATCATGGAATACTTTTACTTTACCCTTTCCATGAATACCTTCATACAAATTTAATATTTCACTTGAATCTTCTGTAAAACCATAAGCACCAGCACCCCGACCGTCTAAAATGTCAGATACCTCCTTGCTATATGGGTTGAACTCACCTCCCAGTTTTTCTACTTCAGGTGCAACTCTTTTGATACGCGCATCTACGTTAGGGTCGGGACGCTCCCCATATTCAGCTTCTATTTCTTCACCAGTACTATATCTTTCATCTTTTGGCACGCCACCAAACTTAGTAGGAACATCGGGTAAAAACGGCACACCAAAAAGTGGTCCTTCAGTTGCTGTAGGTGCTGGCTTTGATTCATCAAAGAAAACATTAGGCTGTACTTCAATAGGACGCAATATATCATTAGTTTGAGTTTGTGCAGGAGTAGCTGCAGGTGGGACTGCTGCAGTTGTACTCGGTGCTACATTCATACCAAATTGTGAAAGTAAAGATTGTGTAGAAGAACTCATTTTTATATTGTTCCTATTAGTTCGTTGGCGCTAGGTTTGGTGTATAATAATCTCTCTTAAATCCTGCAGGACTTCTACGATTTTCTAAGACCGCCCTAGCAGCATTTTCTGCCATTTCAACATAAGGGGCTATAGCTTCTATATATGCTACAGATTTACTCTTTCCTGGAATATAGGCACCATTAGCGTCTATCGCACCATTTGCAGCATCCCATTTTTGCAATTCTTTTACTTTTGCAGTTATATTTTCTGCACCAGGCATTTTGTTAGCAGAAAGCAAATTTTGTAATACCATAGTTCCTATAGATTCTTTGGATAAATCCATAGAAGCTTGTGGCCTTTGTGGGTTAAAGCCTCCTTTGTATTCTATTACAGGCATATCAACAAACTTATCAGCCATAGAAAGGGCTTGAGCAGTAGTAAAGATACGAGTTAGATTACCAAGGGCTGCAAATATCCTAGTGTCACCAATAGTGGGTTGGTCAAGTAAACCAACAAAATCCGTTACAAATTGTAAGTCTCTATCAGATAGGCGAGGGTCATTAAACAGTTCGTCTTTTGCAGACGCAATAAAACTAATAGCATCAGCTCTTGCTATGGCTGCTTCACCACCTTTTAAGGCTTTTGCTAAGTCCGGCCGACCAAAGAAATCTGCAATGTCAGTTCCGTATATACGAGCTTCGCCAGGAATACCTAGTAAGTTACTGGTTTTTGATACAGCAAGATTTAGACGGCCAACTGCTCTAAGAGCACTTTGGGAACGGTCAATTTTATCTGTAGCTTTTGCGGCAATAGCCAAAGGTGCTGTTCTACGACCGCCCTTGGCTTGGGTCATAGTTTGTACAGGGACGGTTATCACAGCACCAGTGCTATCCAAAGTAACCATCATTGTGTAGCCTTTGTCTTGGTAAGTGCTACCAATTTTAGTCTCTCCAGAAGCATGATGTTTAGCTATCTTCATAGCATCATCGGGAGTCCCTTCAAATCCAGCATCGTTTAATACCTGTAGATTATAGGCCACGCTTTGTGAAAAATCTGAGCTACCTGATGATGGATTTTTTGCTTTAATCACAATACGATTTAATACATCTTGTATGGCGCCAGCCGTTGTTACTAAATCTGCACCGGGGTTTACAGTAGCTTCACGAAGCATGTCTCTAGCTTTTCTCATCAATGAAAAATCGGATGCACCCATAGAAGCATTTTTACTTGGGTCCGCAGCTAGTGCTTCAAATCGGTCTAATTGTTTTGCTACAGCAGCTAGAACAGGTGGAACTTTATCTGTACCAGTTGCTGTATCTTTTTTAGCACCAGCCATCAAAGCAATACCTTCTTTAATGACACTTTCATAAGCTTCTGCTTTATCCATATCAACAGTATTTGAATTTAACATAAAGCCTTTTTTCATTGTCATAGCATTAGCATATACGCCATTCATTGCTTCTTTAATTTTAGGAGTTACATTTAAATCAAAGATTACATTTCGCATATCAGTTAATTCATCATCAAATGAGGCGATATATTGCTGTACTTTTTGGTTAGGAATTGATGCAGTTACGATAGAGCTTTGCAAATCATATAGTGTATCTACATTGCTATCGTTATCCTTAAGAAACTCTTTATAAGTTTTCATATAAAAACCAGGTATATCATCGCCATTTAGTACAGTGCCATCACTAAGTTTAATTTGTGTTTCTGGCCTAATTACAGAATTTTCTCCTTCTTTGCGGAATATAGAAAGAATATTAGAATGGGATTCCGAAATTGTCTTAGACAGTTGATTAGGTTTATTTAAAATAAGAGCCACCGATGAGTCTGGTAACGTAGGCAATTGACCAGACACAACTTGATTATATTGGTCTACGCTAATTCCCATTCTTTTTGCTGCCGCCGCAATTTCTTCTTGGGTATTCATCCCAGAAAATGCTTTGCCCATAGCTGTTAAAAATGAATTAGGTGCTTCGTTATTAGTGCTTTCAGTAGGGGTACTTAAAGCTTGATTTGTTTGTTCATTGACGCCCGCATTACTGGCTTGGGTAACTTTAGGTGGGGCTATTTTCATAGCACCTAAATTACTTCTATTTTCCATAAAAAATTTAATAGCATCTCCAGCATTTTTTGCTCCAGAACTACTAATTAAAGACTGTGCTAATCCCTGCATATCTGTAGGAGATAATTGTTTAATAAAATCGTCCTCTTGAACACTGAGTGTTTCCGCAACGGAGTTAACTAACTTTTTTTCTTCATTAAATTTAGCCATCCCATCATCATAAGCTTTTTTCTTAACACCAAAGCCTTGCACTATTTGCTCAATGCCTTCTTCATCACGAACAGCATTAGCCTGTATAATATCAGTAGCAGTATCTAAGCTGCCACGTAGAAACGCACCTTTGGTGCCGCGCATTATTCCACCTAAAAATGCCATTATACAATTTCCTCCACAACTTCTTCTTCAACCTTCGGAGGAGCCATAAGACCACCGGAGCGTTCAGTTTTAATTTCTTCAATCTTTTCTTCGACTGCTGGCATGAATGCGTCATCACGCGCTTTAATTGCTTCTTTTAATCTAACTGCGTTCTTAATAGAATCGCTAACACCAGTCTTTTCACCAACTTTGTAATCAATTTCTGCTTCTTCAGCTACGGCCATGATAAGCATACCCAGCTCTTCACCAACTAGAATACCTAGGTCTGGTGTGTACATACCCTCTGAAAAACCATGCATAATCATTGATGTAACAATAGTTGTTACAGGAATACCGGACTCCAGCATAGCAAATAACCCAAACAAAGTATCATCATTCTCGAACTTGTTAAGGTAGTGTTCCATAACTTCATCATTAGTCGTGAACATAGCAGGGCTTTCCCATGGATAAGCCTTGGGTTCTTTAGTCAATGATTGCCCTGGGATAGCCACGTCAAAACGAGAACGTTCTGTTCCAGAAGGCATAGTCAGGTTTTCGGGTATTTCAATCATATTTATGCTTTCATAACTTTAGCTTGTTTAACTTTATCTTTTGTTTCTCGTAGCATTCTAGATAATGCCATTTTAGCAATGGAGTCCGCGGTTACTGCCTCTTTAATATGTACCGATGCTGCACGGGATTTACTGGCCTGTGAACCACGACGCCCTGTACCACGTTTATAACCACCCAGGTTTAGCTTTTGTACCTGCTGTACTGGGGCAGCTTGCCCTCTAGCACCGCCTTTTCCACTGCCACTAATTAAATTCATTGCTAAGTTAGTAGCAAAAGTTGCAAAAAAACTCATCAGTTACTCCTAATTTCCGTATCTTGCACCAATATATGATGCTCCAATTGTAGTTAGGAAGCTACCAATAGATGATGCTGTGCTCTGGTCTAGATATTTATCTTGATTTTCTCTATTTACATCAGCTTCTAGGACTGCCATAGCCATATTAAAGCCTCTGTCCTCTGCATTTTCTGCTGATGAATACGCATAATCAGCCTCGTCACGAAACTGTTGCCATATATTATTCATAGCTTGATTTGAGATTGCTAGGTAATTAGCTGCATTTGCCTGATTAGCAGCATTCTGCGTAGCTGTGTTTGCTGTATTAACCTCACGACGCCATTGTACATTACTTTGCTCAATAGCTAAAGCATTACTTGAATTAAATTGCTCTCTTTGATTAGCCATTGTTGCGGCAAATTGTTGCATAGCGTTAGCTTGACCAGAATTAAACTGATTAGAAGCGTTAGAGGCTGTAGCGTTATACTTATTAATATCCTGCGTAAGATTAGCAAAAAACTGGTCAACTTGATTTTGGGATGTGGCATTAAATTGTGAGGCTGCATTATTAGCGGCTTGGTCAGACAGCATTGCTTGTTGTTGTGCCTGTTGATTTATAACTGCCGACTGCTGTGCATTCGACATATTAGCCATATCCATCTGCATAAAGCTTTGTGCGTTTTGCACTGCGGCTTGTTGTCTTGCAGTTAGGTTAGACATATCCATCTGTGACATCGTAGCCGCATTCGCTAATGCTGAGGCTTGTGTGTTAGACAGATTACTAAGATTCATGGTTTCCATCATCTTAGAGTTAGCAAATACGCGTTGTTGTTCTTGTGTAAACGTCATATTTGCTGCTTCGGCATACTTTTCAGCGTTGAGGATGTTAGCCTGTTGTTGGTTGCTGAGTTCTTGTCCTGCCAAAGACGCATTAACTTGCATTTTAGCCAGGGCCATTTGCTGGCCGTTTGACGTATTAGCTAAGTCAACATTCATATTATTTTGTGTATTAGCGAGCATTGCTTGTTGCTCGTTAGACATAATCTGCATTGCAGTTTTAAAGTATGTCTGTGAATCTTGGGTAGCAATAGGTAGGGCCGCTTCCATGGCGGCTTGCGTAATTGCCGCACCTGCCATAGATGATGCAGAAAGTCCACGAGATGCCATAACAGCATCAGCGTTACGTATTGCTCCTGCGGCCCAAGAGGGTACTTGTCCACCAGCAAACTGTGTAGATAGACGGGCTAGTTGTCCTTCTACAGTCATGTTGGCTGTTACAGGCATGGTAGCGCCTTGTGCGCCACTTACAAAACTAGATTGCTGTGCTTGGTATGGGGTTAGGAAAGCTGTATTAGCTGTGGCCGCTTGTGCTTGCTCCGTGGCTCCAACGGTACGTCCAGCTAGAGGATTAACTGTTCCTGCAACTTGTCCTTGTGCGGCTTGTGCTTGCTGAGAAAGAGTGCCTTGTGCAGCCTGCACTTGTGCTGGTGCTGATACAGCGCCCTGTACACCCGCCACAGTTGGTGTGTTACCTGTGGTTGTAGAGGCTGTATATTGTTGTGCATATACAGGTGGCACGGCTCCAGCGGCTTGTGTGACATTTGCAAGAGTTGTTGGGGTTGGAACTGTGCCTGTTACTTGGCCAGAGGTAGGGGTTACAATCTCATTTGCACCAACAGTTTGTGCTTGTGGGTTGTATAGACCTTGCTGTGGCATAAGCGGATTAACAGCTTGCTCACCCATATACTCATCAACTGGTCTTGGATTTGGTCCAGTTCCTACATTTGGAGTTGCCATATCTTAATCCTTACTTAATACACGGTCTAGT
>Ga0209535_1001363_pt1 | contig 16751 bp, 26 predicted proteins | sample LinPmetageLP28_FD_184041 | JGI IMG/M metagenome (GOLD analysis project Ga0209535, IMG submission 184041) | Marine viral communities from the Pacific Ocean - LP-28 (SPAdes) (version 2) | ecosystem: Environmental > Aquatic > Marine > Oceanic | place: Pacific Ocean | collected 2009-08-22 | reverse complement strand
ACATCTTCCTCGTCTGGCTTCTCAAGATCTACAATTTCTTGTGGCTTGGGTGCTTCTGGTGGGAACCTCCTCATCAGACTCTGGTTGGCCGCGATCAATAGTAGTACTGCAAGTGGATCAAACACACAGATGATTATTAGTATCACCCATCTGACTGCCTTGCTGGTCTCCACTTTGTCAGTCCAACCCCAGTCTACTGCCAGTGCGGCAATGTACTTGACAGGTCCGATCTCTGCTTCCAGTGTCAGCATCTCTTTCTCAAGTGGTTGCTTGTCTACTATGAATAGGTCTATCCTGCCTTGTGAGTCGAATATCTTCTGTTCAGCTGTTTCTATGTCTTGTGTGAAAGTGCCCTTGTTCTCCTGTGATCCTTCCCTCATCGTTGCTATTATAGTTTTTGCTTCTGCGGTCTCCGCCTTGTGATCTGCTTTCAATTCTGCTATTCTGTCCTGTGCTTCAGCTACCTTTGTCGCTATCTGTTCACGTTCCTCTTTCTGACTTGTCTTCAACTCTGCTGATGCTTTCTCCTCGTTGAAGAATGATTTGTTTGAATTCAATATGTCGCTGACGTTCTTGTCCAGCACCTTAAGTCTGTCGTTTAGGTCTCTTACCGTGTTGGTCTCGACTGTAAGTAGTGTTTTTAATTTTTCGTTTGCATCTGCAATTATAGACTGTTGTACTTCTATGTCTCCGTCGGCAGTGCCTGTGCTTCTGTTTATGGATTTCTCTAGCCTGTCAATCACAGCGTTCTGTCTCAGGATTGAGTTCTTCTCGCTGTCTATCTTGTCGTTTAAAATCTGTATACGTTGTATCAGGGTGTCTGATGCCAAGTTCTGTTCCAGGTGTGCCTTGGATAGGAAACCAAAGATACCCATCGACGTGATCAAACTTAATACTATTACTGCCGTTGTCAGATAGGTCTTGAGCATGAAAGGTGTGAACTTCCAGTTCCTGTACAGCCACGAGGCCGTGATCAGCTTCCCAACTTCAAGTACTCCACCCATTATTACCACAGGCACGAATGCACCTGGGAATATGGTCGCAAGTCCTATAACGGAGTAGAAGATTGCTACACCTGATATGGACAGTGCCGATAGTAATGTGAGTATTGCAATAAACATTATAAACTATATTTACTATAACAGATAGGTCGTAATAATGCTATTGATTATTTGGTAAATTAAGATTACTCAGCTGAGTAAGTTAATGCGTTGTCTGTTGGAGTTTGTGCCGAAGTGCTTGGTCTGAAAGTTGTAACTTCCGTCACTGTGATCGCTTCAACAATCTCACCTTCCTGTATCATCACTTGACCTACAGTAACTTCAACGTCTGAAATAAGGCCAACACCTGAAGTTGGATCAAACACACTCATTTTCTCTGTGTGATCGGCGTTAAGTGCCTCTGCAATCTTGTCTCTGATGTACTGTGCTTTTGTTGTAGTGGCTGTTGAACCGTCAATTGTAGTACCTGTTGTTGGTACGAAGTCTGCGTTTTCAAATATTAGTGTGAAATTTAGATCTGTGATTGGTGAATCACCTTCGGTGTTCGCATAAGTCGTTACTATATTTGCCAACTGCACATTAGATCTGATCTGTATATTGTTCATCATCAGTTTAAATCTTAGTAAACCTCTAGATACAAGCAATGATTGTGCTAGTGTAGTTGGTTTTGTAGCGAAGTCATCTGCATGACAAGGTGAACATCTTCCACCGTTTACTGTTTCTGTGTCTATAAAAGCCGCTTGATTAATATCTACCGTGAACATCTGTCCGGCCGGTGTTGCTAACGAGGTTGCCATTGATTTTGGTTCTACTATTGCCATTGTTTAAATCCTTTTGTCTAATGTACTTATTTATAACAGTTATTTATAAAAGGACCAACTTGGTGAACCAATGTATTTGCAGGCATTGTTAGTAATATGCCTCTCTTTGCCACTTAATTTGATGTATGCCTGGTATGTACGGCAATAACCCCCACTTATTGGATAGGAATGTATCACACGCACCTTGCCATTTGCAAGTCGTTCTTTACTGTACCAACTGACTATCTTGCCGTTTGGTACTTCATTAAGCATAAAAAATACTGCTGATTCATGCAACTTTTTTTCTGTCCTGTTTAATCTGAATCTCATGAACTGCGTCTTACGAAATAGGTATGCTGGCATACTGTATTTCAGATCACCCCCTAAGATTCTAGGTTCTGGCATGTCGCCAATTGTGCCTTTGTGTTCGCCGGGAGTATGTGAATCTGCTAGAACAGATCCCATCCACAACAAACTACTCAATACTATGATAACCTTGAACAATTTCATATTCTCCATTCATTTTATGACAGGCAATCTGTCTCTGCGTTATTAGTACTTCACCTATAGGCATGTCCCAAGTGTACATCTGACAGCTGTCTGCTATTCCCATTCCGTGTAGGAAGTCACTTGCACCATCGTTGCATACTACTTTTTCTTCAACTTTGCTTTCGATGACATTACCGTTTGTATCAACAACTCTCACTTGCGTTGTTTCAACATCACAGTACTGATCTATCCAAGGGCCACCTGCTTGAGCCGTGTTAGCAAAAAGCACCAGACCTACCATGATTCCAACTAGGGCTATAAGATAATATACAGTTCTCATAGTCCTAGTTCTTCAGTACTTTTTCTGCCGCTTCGTCTATCGCAGTAGTGTCGATAGTCTTTGCTAGTTTCATCTGTTTTAATTCAGATACGATGTTAGCAACATGGTCCTTACCTATCTCAACCATCACATAAACCCTGTAAGATTTATTTTTAGTTGTGTAGATGACTTGCTTCTTCACTTGATAGTGTCTCACCAATGTGTCGCTGATAACGTTCACAACAATGTCCTGCGATTGTGCAGTCACCGTCATTGACTCGTTCGTACCCGCTTCGTTCTTGTTAATAGTAGATCTGTTGTTCATCTCACCATTAATCCTATCAGCCAATTTAGCCTTTGCCAATAGTGTCGCTTTTTTCACAGCCAACTCCAGATCAGGAGAAACAGCCGATGCCGCCTCTTGATATGTTTTCTTAGTTGTGTGTGGATATTTCACATACCATTTAGGTGTCTTGTTTATCACACCGTTCTTGCTCATGTCCGATTTCATCGAATATGTAGAACACTGTGCAACAAGTAAACCTGCAAAAAGTATAAGAAATAGTTTGCTTATGTTTTTCATGTTATCCTTATGTGTTAAGTTTGTCAATCATCTCTGACAGTGACGCAACCAAGTTAGATATGAAACCGAACACGCCATCAACATTTACATCGTTGCTGAACTGTGCCCAACCATCTCCAATCATTGGATACACTGCTAGAAATATTGCAAACAATATTATTAGTCTAATCATAAAACAATTATAGCATATTTTCCAAATAGGTCAACCGCAGTTGATCTTGCTAGAAGTGTTGATTTTATTGACTTTTATAGCATGGTTTTGATGAATCCTATGCCATCAATGGCCAAATATACCAAATACATCACAGTGAACCCAAAACTTTTACGACTGAATGCACCATACATTAAAAAGCAGGTGGCTACCAAGAAGAAGATATATGCAATAAACATTGGCGGATTTGGTGAATACCACATCAGGATCAAGGCCGCGATCACATTGGATGCCATACCTACTACTTCTGCACAGAATCTTTTAGGATTAGATTTGTAATCCTCTTTAATCCATTCTAGTGTTGATTTTCTTCCTATCCTTGCCATATCACCTTTTTAATAATTCTGTGTATTTAAACTTCTCACCATAACCGGCCTTTTTGTCTTGTTCAAAAGGCATATCATGATCTCTCATGTACTGTGCCATCCATCCTTTGTATTCCAAATTTTTTAATCTATGAGAAGTATTAAGCCAAGCCTGTACCAGATGTCTATCTAGTAATGGTAATCTTAGTTCAATGCCCCAATAACCTCCGACCGCTTCTGCCCTGCCAACATATTTGGTCAGTATTTGCTCGTCGTCATGCCACGGCCACACAGTTGACAAATCTTCTGGAAAATATCCACCGGTCTTGCTATGAGGACGTATCTTAGTGCCATGATAGCCATAGTTGGAATATATTTCATCTCCGCCTTCCCCTGTGACTAACACTTTTCTTTTCTGTGGCAACATCCATTTATTGATATAGGCACTCTGTCCAAAAGTGGCCATGGTGTTGTATAATTCATCATTGTCGGTCATGTCAAAAAGTTTATCCACATTGACTTTTGTAGGATTATTTTCATACGCAACAGGCTGTATAGGATTAATCTTGTGCCTCTTTGCTAATATATTGTGTTCTCCGTTTGGTACATTGTTGACACAGGTTACTACACCAAACTGTTTTATGGCACTAGCCATTATTGTGCCACTATCGTATCCACCGCTGACACCGTACACACTGTTGTCATGTCTATTAAACACTGCTTTGTCAAACGCCTCCCATGTGTGATCCCAGCTTGACACACCTTGTGTTAAATTCCATTCAGTGTTATTATGGGTTTCTATAAGATTATTGATACGATGATAGACATAAATTATGTTTGGTTCACACCTCGATTGGTCCCCGTCAAGCACATCAAACAGACTGGCCGTCGTAAGTCCTTGATTGTGTTGGTAGTGTAGAGGCCTTATTCCAAATGTATCTGAACAGAAGATAACAAACTGCTCTGTAACCCAAGTAAGACTGTATTCACCATTTAGTGTTTTAATAAATTCTATGCATTCATTAATGTTTGAGGACAGGTTATCTGCTATCCATTTGGTATCATTTCTTGGTTTGGCATTATAGACACTGCCATTGTAAAGCAAAATACCTTTGCCTGTTTGTAATGGCTGTGAAACTTTTTCACCAATAGTATTTAGAAGTGCATGTCCAAATTTTCCTAGGTCGTTTTCTACGGTGTTCCATCCTTCGGGACCACGCCTTTTGAGATTATCTGTGTTCTTTGGACTGGTTATGTTTGAGTAATAATATCCGCACATATGTGCCAATATTTAAGTGATCAATTTCTCCGCATTTTAGAAATTTCTTCAGCACCTTCTTTGTCCCAGATCGGAACAAGGTTACTCTTGTGCATGAGCCCTATGCCTATAAGTTTTCTCTCACCACTGTACACCATGGGTTCTTTCTTAGATCCGCCACTCACTGGTATCTTATCTCCCAGCTTGGGATAGTTTGGATCCGGTTTGTAGTCTGGTATGTTATATCCTTTGAAATCCTTTGCACTTCTCTTCAGGGTCTTGTCATCCAGCCCTTGCGACTCTAACCAGATCTTGTGTTCTGCCTGTGCTTGTCGTTTTCTTTTCGTGTCAGCGATCTTGATCCGCATACGTTTTGGCAGTTTCATTTGTATGAATCCCATAATTTATTATACTATTAAGGTAATTTATTGTCAACTATGGCTTGTAATATGATCTCGTGGTAATCAGGATTGGTGCTCCAAGCATTCATTAACAACATTAGTTTACGATAATCCCAACTACCACTGTCTAATTGAGATTCTCTTTCTTCTCTAAATTCTTTATATGCAGGATGTCTGTTTAATATGGCAATCATATCTTGAACTGATTGACATTTTGTTGCATATTTCTTAACACCCCATTTGGCATCTGGATCACCCTTGGCTTTCATCCGGGGTGTATTCTCGTCCCATGTCCTAACACCAAACAACGCATTGCCTTCTGTGGCAAATCTGCTTGTACCCCAACCGGATTCTACACCTGCCATTGCAATAATAATGCTGGTAGGAACCCTGCTTAATCTATCTGTCGTGTAGTTTAGGTATTCTACACATTTTCTTGTTGCTTCTAAAAATTCTGCTTTGTTTGTAAACTCAAATTCAGGCTCTTTAAGGCCCAGTGACTTTACTGCATTAAGTTCTTTCTTGTGAAACTCCTTCTCTAACTTCTCCACTATCCAAATGTTTGGATAGAATGTTCCTCCGATGAATGATCCTGCAATCACCATTGCCACTAAAAATATTGTGGCAAGTATCCACTTGATAAGACTATTTGTTTTTTTAGGTTCTTGTTTTTGCATAACTTTTATTTAATGATGCGTGTGGGCCGAGATTTTTAGAAATTGGCCTATCTCTGGCGCTTGGGGAACTCGAGCCCACGTACTCTGCATCATAAATTTAAACAGCAACCTTTTCTGGCGCTGTATCTTGTACGGCTTCTGCTTCTGCTTCATACTTCGCTTTGTATTCTGCTTCTGCAGTTCTCATCGCATTATTCCAGTCTGCTTTTGACAAACCTGTGAACCTTGTAATGATACCGTCACTCATTATCTTGAACGAACCACATAACTTGTGTGAACTATCTTCTGCAATCTTGTGAACTACACCTGTTGCTTTACCATCGGCGTTCTCTCTTCCCATGATGTACATATAGTTTCCAGATTTACCTCTCCACTTGTTGTTGGTCTGCGTGTCTTCTTGGCATCTAGATCTTACTTGGTCTAAAACCAAACTTGCTTTTGCTGAACATTTATACATAGTATTCCTCTCTTTGTTACCATTATTATAACATTGTTTGGTATTACGTCAACCTGGTATAACCATTGGTTTTACTAGGTTATTTTAGGTTTGCTAATATGTTGGCTTCTTTTGCTTTGGCTTTTTCGGTCTTTAAACGATTCTCGTCCTCTATCTCTTCTGAGGTTTTGACTTTTTCAGGTTCTAATTTAGTTGGTGCCTCTATTGGTAAGCCACCATTGTCAAACCATCTACCATCTGCTGTCACTGTGCAACGACTGTAGAAGCTTACCTTTTCGCCAGCACCGTCCTTATTCGTAATTAATCTTCTCTTGGTATGAAGTTTACCTTTGTATTCTGTGCCATCCTTTTGTCTTAATGTACTTTCATACAATGATCCGTAAACTCTGTCTATCATGATGTATTCTTCGCCATCCTCGTCTTTTCTCTTTTTTGCCTTGTCGTATATGGCCGGCAATGGATGTATTGTATTTCTATAATATCGGTTGGTGTAGGAATGAAACTTTTCTTGTTGAAACGGCTTTGGTGCCGAATCTGTTATCTTGCCCAGTCCTTCTAGTAATTTTTTTGTTTTATCGCTTGGCATAATGGTTTAGCATACACCAGGACAGTTTAACTCCGGCCTCGCCCTCTTCAGGCTATATTATCCATCATCGACGTAAAGCGTCTCTAATTAGATTAACAAATGAGAACTGGTATTAACCGTCCCTGGTGGTTTGCTTTTTTAAGTATACACTAGGTGGGTAATTAGGTCAACCTACAGGAAAATACTGTTTAACAGTGTTTATTATTTTGTTTACTTCTGCTTCTGTGAAAAAAGGAGATAATGGTAGGTCCACGGTATGACGGGTCAATCTTTCTGCCATTGGCATATCTTTGCCTGTACCCCATTCTTTGCTCCAGTTATCTATGTAGGTATGCCTCGCATCTACTCCGTTCTTTTTCATAAATGCAATAAACTTATCTCTGTTTTTTACTTCAACAGGAATTTTATAATAAGAACTTTCACAATGTTTATCGGGTCCTATGAATCTTATTGGCAGGTGTTCTAACTGCTTAATCACACGTTTGGCAATGTTTTTCCTTTTGCTTTGCCACTGCTTGTATCTTTTTAATCCAACATGTACCAAACCACACTGAAACTCCTGTCCGGATCCTCTAAATCCTTGCGTCTCTATTGTAATGTCACGTCTCTCGCCTGCCTTGCCTTGATTAAGAGCACAATCTATTTTGTGTGCTATCTTTTTATTGTCAGTTGCAATAGCGCCTGTGAAGCCTCTTGTTCCTATTGGTTTGTTACCACCAAATGCAAATATTGACACGTCACCAAAGAACCCGTCCTGTCGCCCTTTGTATTTTGCACCAAGGCTTTGGCTACAATCTGTAATGATTTTTCCTTTGAATTTGGATCTAACTTTATCGTAGTCTACAATATTTCCATAATAATTGACTAGCATTAGTGCGTCACAATCTTTAGGAATTTTTTCAATATTAATAAGTGTATTGTGATCACAGTCAAAATAGACAGGTTTACACAAGGTCTGATATGGACTAACACAGGCGGAATAGTTATAACTACCAACTGCAACTTTTTTGTTGAAAAGGTCCAATGCATAAATTCCTGCAAATATGGCACTGGTCCCGCTTATTGTTGCGAAAACATATTTCCTGCCGGTAATTTTCTTGAGCTGATTTTCTAATTTTTTTGTGTATGGACCACTTGAATCATATCCGTTAACCATGATGTCTTTGTATACAGCATCATACTCTTTTTTAAGTAATGAATATTGTTCTTTATATTTCTTTTGTTTTATCATTTGATGTCTAGTCCAAGCATTTTAAAATGATCCTCGATTGTGTGTTGTTTTAAATCTATAACATTTCCTCGCACATCTTTAATTATTTTGCCATAGCCAGCAAGTGCATATCTTCTGAAAGGAAATTCCCAATTACCGGCCTGTTGCCATTCACCCTCCAGGATGTGCTTATCTGTATCATCTATCAAACACAAAGGCATCTGTAAAACTAGTTCTGCAGATATCTTATCATGCAGATATGCAGTCACTATCTTGTTCTGTGGTATAACATGTTCAAGATGTTGTTTGCCCTCCATGTCCTGTGCCTTGTAATGATATCCCATTGGTGCCAACTGCTTCTGCATGGATCTAATATAAAGCACTAATGAAGTCTTGATGTGTTTCTTGGTCACTTGACTCCAACGGTCGCTAAACAGATCTGCCTTCATATGATCTATGTACTCCGCGAGTTCCTTGAGTTCTGGTCTGCCTTTACTTTTGAAGTTTATCTCGGGTAGGTTAGTAAGGCTTTGGAAGTCTATCATTGAACTGCTCCTCTGTGATCATTTCCATTAATACTGCATCCGCACCATTATCATAGTGTTCCCACACTGCCTCCATGATGTCCTTGTATGGTAGACCATATCCGTATTCTTCCGTCTTGCCATTTTTAGTGACAAGACAGATATAATAACTCAATTTACTTGACATATTTGTTGAAGGCCGTCTGTGCCTCTGAGTCTAGTGCTATGTCTCCTTCGTCCAGTTTCAGTGTGACATTGGGCATGTAGCTAGGCTCAAAGCCCTCTGGTTGTTCTATCTGATATGTTTCCTTCAACATGTGACCCATTGCCACTGGTGCGTCCCAACCAACACCGTTTGCGTGTTGCCATTGTTTCTTTGTGGCAGTGTGTATCAGTGTTGCACTTGGACAAACGGTCTTCGTTGTTTCAAGCATCTTGAACATCCAATCACCTGGCAATCTGCTCAATCTCTTGGCCTCTGCACCCATCTGGTACTGCTTCATTAGGCCTATGAACAGACCCTGGTTGATCTCTCCCCCTTCTTCGTCACCATAAACGGATTTGATGGCCTCTAGTGCATTCTTCAAACCATGTTCTCCCGCCATCTTGATTCCTTTGTATGCGTAATCAAAATGTGAGAAGTAATGTTTGTTTGGTCCACACTTGCCTGTGCTCTTCCTTACACGTTTTGGTTCTAGGTCTATCTCACACTCGTCGAACACTTTCTGTACTGCGTGTGCTGTCGCTACCCTTTCTGTTTCCGTTTCTCCCATTTTGTATCTGTGTAGTAGGCATCTGTGTATTTCTTCTGTGCCTGCTCTTAATATACCAGAGTCATTCACTATCTCGAATGCTTCTGCATCAAAGGCCGGTTCATCTGTCTCTACTATTGTGACCGGTATCTTTGTCCAACCCAGTAATGCCAGGGCTACTGCTCTGTGCTGTCCATCGAATATGTACAGCGTCTCTCCGTCTGAACGTTTCACTGCAGACACAGGGCAACATACTCTGGGGTCGAACTTCTTCATGATGTTCATCACGTGTCCTGCTCTCACATCTCTCTGTACTGAATAATTGAATGCGAAGTGTTCCAATGGATGGTCTTCAACACCCCTCGGCAATAATCTGCCTTTTGATATTTGATTCTGTAGATTTACTTTTGCTTCTGCTAACTTGCTGTTCCAATTTGGAACGTCTTCCGGTGCTTCTTTCTTGACTTCGTTTACAACGTCAAGAAGCATTTTTACTTTGCTCATATGCTCTCCTATAGTTAATGAGTGCAACTCAGAGCAGAATTCCTACAATAGGATAAACTCTAAATTACTCTACAAGTATAGCAGATTTTATGTCAATGTCAACTTATGAATTTGATATGCCTGGTTTCAACTCGCAAGTAAATTCTGATTTCTCTATAATATACCCAAAGTCTGCATATGATCCAACAATTAGAGTATGTTTAGCTGATGCATTTGCCATACATTCGCTTTTGCTGTTGTAGTATTTCATTGGATCCTCTTCCATAATCATGCAAGGGTTTCCTAATGCACATACAATTATTACTACTTTCCACATATCTTTACCTCGTTTTTTTCTTTCCTAATAAATCTCTTATCACTTCTTTACAAGCGTCATGCCAGTATTTGCCGCTGTCTCTTAACTTCTCATTCGCAAGCCTAAGTTTCTCCATTTTACGTTCTATAGTCTTGAACTTGCTTTGTTTTAATTCGCTGTCAATTATCTTTTCCAACTGATTAAGAACATCGTCGATCGCTGGGCAAGTAATGTCTGGCACTTTAGGAGCCTTCTTCCTGATCTTAGACCAATAATTAGTTCGTTTTTGTGCCTTGTAAAACATTGAATTCTCCCTTGACCACAATTATTTACTACGCAGAATAGCGAAATAATATAATACTTTAAGTTCTGTGCGTACTAATGTTTTGTGATTACCCAAGCTCTGTGATAGAAGTCGTCAACGTTTTTCTGTATCAGACTCATTGCTTGAGTTCTGGCCATAGCTTCATTCTCGTATGGTCCATGTTCTTTCTCTGTGCTGTGATCTATTGTGCTTTGATCCATAGGATCCTTGTGTGTTCCTTCAACTACCCAATATCTATTTGTGATTTTGCCCATTTTATATAAGTGTGATGCAACCGTACAAGAAAATTGATGTGTAAACAACGATTATAGTCCACATCATCTTGCTCATTTGACTTTGTGGTTTTTCTTCCAGTAATTGCTTTTTTTCATGCCAAGATAGTTTTCGCCCGGCTCGTAATCCCATTTGTGTCCGTGATGTCCTCTGACATCTGCGTACATCATTCTCATTTTTACTAGTAATTTAACTAAAGGGTTCCTACTTGTTCTCACTTGTCTTCTAACGTCCTATCTTTTTCTTTCTACCTAATGGTATCAATTGTTCTTTGAAGAATTCTTCACCTTTCTTCGTCGTCCACTCGATAGTTATCATCTTCGCTTTAGAACTACCCTGAAATGATCTCACGGCTTTCTTATAAGACATAGCTTCAACTTCTTTGGTCTCTGTTCCGTCACTAATTTTGAATATTCTATTTTTTGGCATATAAAGTAATTTAGCATAAAGTTGACAGAACGTCAACCTTAAGGTATAATTATATTTGTAAATGTTGATCACGGCGAAATAAACATTTCGGACGTCGGGGCAGTACCGACCACCTCCACCAATTATTACGGGTGGCTTATGTAATCCCTTCCGGGGGTGAACTAGATTCGACGGGTGTGTAAAGGTCTTGGGAGTTTACGGTGATGGCACTGACCTAATCAGGCTGTTTTTTAAATGCAAACAAAAAAGCATTAGGATTTGCTGACTTAACAGTTGGTATGTCTGAATTGAGATTAGCGGCGTAATAACCAATAATCCCAGGGGTTTGGTCCACCTTGCAACAGAACGGACCACTTAAATAACGTTATGTACAAATTATTCGCAACCTTTTGTTTCCTAGTCAACGGTGCTGTTGAGTGTACCGACTACAACGATAGTGATGAAAAGATCTATCAAGAGCTGGCCAAATGCGAAGAGATGGCGGAATATCGTTTCTACGGAATGACTGACGTATTCACAACATACCAGCAACCCTACGAGAAGATAGTGATTGGTTGTGTGGAAATAGAAGACTAGTCCTTTACAGCGTACCAGACACCTTTACCTGTGACCCGGTGTTTTTCACCAAAGGCTTCGTTTACTGATCTTTCGACTGTACCCCAATTGTAATCGTCTCCCATGGAATATCCACCACTTTTCAACTTGGGCAGGTATGCTCGTATCTCATTTTTGACGAAGGGATAGGAATGATCGGAGTCGTGGAATATGAAGTCCATGCTGTTGTCAGGTATTTGATCTATTATTGCTAGGGATCTTCCCTTTATAATGGTTATCCTGTCTCCCCACTGCTCAGCATTGTCTCGGAAGTGCTTCTCATTCTTGTTGTGATCCCATGCTTGGTTCTCATTAGTGAACTCCTCCACAGTCAACTTTCCGTCCTTCCATCTGGGTTTCTTGTTGAACTGCCAGTCATACTCTGGATTGTCTGGTTGTTCCTCCCATGAGTCAACACAGTACATCTTTACATCTGTCTCTCTCATCATGTAGAATGTAGTGACTCCTACCCACACACCTAGTTCCAACCCCTGCTTCCAGTTGTTCTGTTTGGCGAATTTTGCTATTACCCTATATCTGTCCATGTGGTCTCCACTGTTTTAAGTTTGCCCCTAGTACCTTTTTCATGATAGATGAGGCATTGATTATGTTTCTTTGCATCAGACTCCGTCCTATTGTCGAAGTGCCTGATCCATTCTTCATGTTTTAACTTGTTATAAGGTAGTGTTTTGAAAATTTCCTTAATTACCAATTGGTCCACACCTATTGTGTCTGTTTGTTCTACGAGGTGTTGCATCTTGATTGCTGACTGTCTTGCCTGTGTTCTCTGGCTGTGATGGAAGTTGCAGAATGTCGCCATCAATCTTCCATTGTACTCCGTGAATGCCATGTCCGATTGCAGTGTGTGTCTCTGTGTTTCGTTAGGATGTCTCAGAGCGTACGAGTCCACGTCTGCAACTATCACTGATTGATTTTCCAACATGTTGTAACCCAGCAGTATGAATCTCTGTGCCTGACAGTAAGTCTCGTATGAGTATGGGAACCTAAGCACAGACTTGTCTGTGGTGCAGTGTGTGTATGTTACATCCAGATTGTCCAGTCTTTGCATTGATGTGTCTGATGGATCTATGATGTGTACGTGTATTGGTAACTGCCAGTGTTCGTTGTAGGTCTTGTAGAATCTAGGGAAGTACTGATCAAAGTACTTGTCATCACACGAGGTCAGTATGAACTTATCATGTGTGGGCCAGTCGCCTATTACATCTTTGAACATTAACTTAAAGTGTCAGAGGATTCGTTGAGGTCTAATCGCCTTGCTATCTCATCACGATCATGTTGATTCATGTTGTTTAGCAGGGATTCACTCTGTGAATAGATGGTGCGGTTGGCAGTCACTATGCCCACCTGCTCGCAGGACTTGGTTATGATCTGTGATTCGGTCAGGGTGTCGAACCCTGCTGTGTCAATCCTGCTATCCCTCTGTGCCTTCTCAGCCACAGCAACAAGATCAAACGACTCTAAAACATCAGGCAGGCCAGAGTTGGTGTAAATTTGATCTATCAAAGTGCCCTTGTCTGAGTCCGTGTCTATTGTGTATATGGGATTCAAGTTTTCTTGCTCGTTCTCGAAGTTTTCGAAATAGTCCTGCCATTGCTTGTTCTGTGCAACTTTACTCATTAACTCACGAAGTGTGACATCTTCTGCCAACGAGGTGTAGGCCAGGTTGTCTGACAGTGACTCTATATATGTTCTGATGCCAGTGATGTTGCTGTTCTCCAGTGCCACCTGCACATTGATCTTCTCTCGCTGTGCTATGAGGTTGTTCCTGTGTGTGAGCAAAGGCTGTGCCGCCAGTGCGTTGTTAAGATTGGTGTGTGCCGTTGCGACCGCTGTGGCAAATGTGTCAAGCGTTTGTTGGAAGTCTGTTGAGTCACCCACCACGCTGTTAATGAATGCTTTTAGGTTGTCGTATGCTGTCTCCAACGCCGTCTCTGTGGCCAGGTTGGCTGTCACTATGAAATTGATCGATTCCAACAGTGATGTGAACACAGGTGCTGTGCTGTCTTCAGTTGTTGTGAATATGTTGTTAAGAGTTCCTAGATGATCATTCACCGCCCTTTTTCTATCTGATGCTGGCACACCATAAAGTGATGGAATAGATACCTGGAGTCCTTGCACGGATCCTAGGATCTCTATGAAACTACCTTGGCCATTGTCTGCACTTGTAATTGTAGGATCACCGGGAATGATGGAGCCGTCGATTATTGTTGCACTGTGCCTGATCAGATCGCCCAGTGTCCTCCCTAGGTTAAGGTGTGTGACATTGTTGATATCGTCTTTCAAATCATTCTTCTGTGATGTTGTGAGCACTCCGTTACTCGCTATCACAGAGTCCAATTCAAAACCTTTTGTCACCCATCCAACTTTCAAGGTGTTGACTGCGTTCTCCAATGCCTGGTTAGAGAAGTTTGGTTGATTGTCTGCCAGTGATGCTAATCCTTTGTTGACTGTCATGTGCTATCCTGCGAATACGTTTTGTGAGCCCTGTATTAATGCTCCAAAGTCTGCTGAGTCTCCTCTCCTTGCAACGGGCCTGCCTTCTGCGAAGACCGTCCTAGAACCTGTGTTAACCTTGGCAGGATGTTTGACGCATTTACATTTAGGGGCACATACCAAAATTGTGTGTGGAAGTAATGGATCTCCTGGTCTTAGCACCGCTGATCCATTGGCCAACACAGATCTTTGTGTGGCTTTACAACCTATGAACTTTGTGCAAGGATGTCCTGTCTTGGCTAGGTCCCTTATGTCTCTTGATATTGCTGGCATGTTGCCAGTATTTATAGCAATTAAAAACCGCTCGTATTATAACTTAAATTTGCTGAATTGACCTTTTTTAACATCCTGTTTGATGCCACCAACTATGTATGATTCTACTTCTGTCTCTTGTGGTGCCACCTGCATGCCTTTTGAACTCAACCAGTGCTGTGTCCATGGTAGTGGGTTTGCTGATGCTGATATGTCGTACAGTGGATCATATCCCAGTGCCCTCAGTCTCTTGTTGGCTATCCATTCCACGTAGTTGCCCAATAGTTTCTCATTCAGTCCTATGATAGAACCGTCCTTGAATAGATACTTGGCCCATGCTTTCTCTTCCTCAACACAGTCCTTGAACATCTGTATCACTGTCTTCTCTGTTCCTTTCATGGCCTTTGTCATCTCCGGGTCATCGCCTTTTTGCCATGCTTTGATCACGTGTGTTGACAAGTTCAAGTGTGTTGCTTCATCCCTTGCGATCAATGATAGGATCTTTGCTGAACCTTCCATCAGTTTGAGTTCACCAAAAGCGAAAGTACAAGCGAATGATATGTAGAACCTTAGACCTTCTAATAGGTTAACGGTGTTCATTGCCAGGTAAAGTTGTTTCTTGAGAGCAACCATGTCCACTTTCTTACCCACAGCATGATCTAGTGCCATGCTACCAAACTTGTCATACTCATGTGTCACACTTTTAGCCCTCTTCAATATCTCTTTGTCTTGTAAGATAGTGTCAAACACTTCTGAAGGATCCGAGTAAACGTTCTTCATGATGTGCGTGTATGATCTTGAGTGTATCGTTTCAAAGAAATCCCACGTGACTATGCAACCTTCCAGTTCTGGGTTGCTAACATACGGTAGGAACATAAGACTTGGTCCTCTGCCCTGCACACTATCTAATAATGTTTGGTATTTCAAGTTACTTGTGAATATGTGTTTCTGTTCTGGTCTGAAGTTCATGAAGTCTGCTCTGTCCTTCTGTAGGCTTACCTCTTCAGGTCTCCAGAAGTAACCGATCATTGTTTGATTCAGTTTGTCAAACTGTGGATATTTAAATTCATCGTATCTCTGTACGCCACCGTCCTCGCCAAAGAACATAGGCTGTTTAGTAAAGTCAACTTTGGCCTGGTTAAAAACTGTTTTCGTCATAATGATTCTTTGCTGTTAGATTGTACAGGCATCGCACTCACCGTCGTCGTCTGCGGCAGTACTTATCTGTTCAACTGGGTTTTCTGGTTCAAGGATAACATCCTCACCTTCGTCTTCCAGTTGTGCGGCTATGCCCGCTGGTTGTACATCTTCTTCCTCCCCTTTGAAATCGTATGTGTTTTGATAGTAACTTGTCTTCCATCCATACTTGTATGCTGTAAGCATGTCCTGTGCCATTGCTGACAGAGGTACTTCATTGTTCTCATGATGTAATGGATTGTAACTCCAGTTACCTGATATTGCTTGATCGAAATACTTCTGCATCATAGCAACAATATTGATATACCCTGTGTTGTCAGGCATATCCCATAGTAGTGTGTAATCATTTTTTAGTTTGGGGAACCCTGGTGCTATCTGTTTCAGAGGCCCTTTCTTGCTTTTCTTGATTGCCATCAATGCTCTTGGTGGTTCTATACCGTTTGTCTCATTTGAAACTACAGAACTACTCTCACTTGGCATCTGTGCTGACAGTGTGCTGTGTCTCAGTCCATACTTGGCAATGTCTTTCCTTAGACTTTCCCATGCCATTCTCTGTTTGTGTGGCACGATCTCGTCTACTTCTTTCTTGTAGTGGTCAATCGGTAGTAGGCCGTCTGCGTATTTTGTTCTTTCAAACCCTTCACACTTGCCTTTCTCCATTGCTATGTTACAACTTGCTCTCAGGAGGTTGTATTGGAATGCTTCAGTTAGTCTGTCAACTAGATCCCATGCTTTAGGATCCGAATACTTAACGCCATGTTTTGCGATGTAGTGTGCCAGTCCGATGTATCCAAT
>Ga0209535_1001362_pt1 | contig 16758 bp, 19 predicted proteins | sample LinPmetageLP28_FD_184041 | JGI IMG/M metagenome (GOLD analysis project Ga0209535, IMG submission 184041) | Marine viral communities from the Pacific Ocean - LP-28 (SPAdes) (version 2) | ecosystem: Environmental > Aquatic > Marine > Oceanic | place: Pacific Ocean | collected 2009-08-22 | reverse complement strand
AACTATTTGAATAGTATTCAGGAAATTGAGCAGGTGAATTATCCTGCAAATAGTCTATTAGTCTATTGCTAAAATATTGAGCTGTAGTTCTTTCTTTTTCTATTAGAAAATCTACTTCATTTTTATCTGCATTAACTGCATTTTCTGAGGTATGCTTATATATACCATTGTTAGAAATAGAATAAGCTGCAAATGGCAAATACTCCACCATAGCCCAATGGCATAAAGACTGTTTAATATAATCCTGAACTAATGTTAAATAATGTCCTGTTAAATTGTTGTTAGCTATTTTAGTTTCTAATTGATTATATAATTCAGTTCCTAAAAATCTTTGTATTTGAATTTCTTGGGCAATAAAAATATATTGAATGAATTTATCTGTATCAATATTTCCATTTGCTGAAGTGAATCTTACTAGATCATCTCTATTTATAAATAGTACTTGTGCCATAGTTTAATTTTATTTTGGGTATCTACCTTGACCATCTTGTTTAAAAGTTGGTTTTGCTGCTTTTTTTGATCCTATTGGATTTCTTAAATAACTTTTTGGAATTGTTTTAGTTTTTCTATAATCGTCAAGATTATTTGATTTTTCAGTATTACTTTTTAATCTAAAAAGAACTCGTTTCCAGATATGTTTGCAGTAAACGCCTCCCTTCAGTGTGAAAATATTATATCTCATATTTTCATGTCTAAAATCAACATTAACTTCTTCTTTTCTACCAAAACTGGCTCTTTCAATATCTTCTAAACGCCATACGATACCAAAGCTTGAAAGCTTCATCATTTCTGAACAAAATGGTCTAGAATCTTTTGTAGGCATTCCTTTTGCGTACTTATACCTTATTTTATATAAACCATTTTTAGAATCTAACTGACTTGCTTTATTTGGTCTAGTATCTATATAATCTTGATTTAATCCTAAAAGTCCTTTAATTTTAGAAAGAGTACTTTTTTTCTCTGTAATTAAATAATTTGCCCAGTCTTCGTTGCTGTAATCAGAATCTTCATCTAGTTCATCAACATATTCATAATCTTCAGAAATTTTTTCACCTGTCTCAGCAAGTGATCCTAATATCTCTTTTGAAAGCTCATCACTTAACTCATTTTCAGATAAATTAATTGCTGTTGGATAGTCATCATGTGATTCGCATGGCATATACCATATCTTTCCATCTTCTTCATGTTTATGATGTCCTTTACAACCTAATTTCTCAGCTTGTTCCTCTGCTTCTTCAATAGTTTCAAAGACTGGTTTATTATCTATTTTCTTTAAATCAACTTCTACTTTTTGCTCGTCAATATCTTCTTGTTTAATTCCAGTTTCTTCTTCTACTTGATCGTCTGTCAAATCAGTATCTTCATCCATAAAATCCAATGGTTTTAGAGTTTTGAAGTAAAGATTAAGAGCTATATCATTAGTTGCTAAAATGTCATCTAAAGCATCAATAACGATGTCCTGAGCAGGTTTAATTACAATATTTAAAAACAGATCTGTAGCTGTTTGAATTTCATCTGCATTATTTCCAAGACCTCCACCAGATTCTCTAATTCCTAGTAAAAGTGGAGATGTAATTCTATGACCAACCATTAATTTTTTTACACACTCCTCAGATAAATATGCATAGTGTTCTGGAGCATTATTTAAAGAAATATCATCTACTGTAGTTGCAGATTCTTGATTAGAATTAAAAGCAACTATTACTTTATCACCTAATGATCCTGTAAGTTTGTTTAAAATATCGTTTTTTATCTGTAATTGCTTCTCTTTGTCAGGAACTCCATTGTTAAAATTAACTACTTTAGTACCTGAAAATCCGTTTTGTGTTTCATTAATTAAGTATGCACTGATTTCTTCTTCTAAAAGAGCATAAGGCATAGAAGCAGAGTAGCTAGGAAGGCTATAATAGTGAAATCCAACTACATATTTCTTGACAATAAACAGCTCATTTAGCTCTTTTGAAGTACCAAATACTGGTATTCTCTTTAATTTGTCTCTTTTTTTGTACTCTTTCCAGTCAGGATGATAGTAATAAGCATCTATTTCACCTTTGTCATTACATTTTTCAGCTCTTAAAGTCTGTCTTGGAAAATATGTAATCTTACTTATTTGCCTATTTGTATTATATGTTATTTGAAAAGCTCCTTCACCTAGTATAACAAAGTCCTGAACTACTCTTAAAAGGTCTTTATTCTTAATTAAAGACTTCATTTGAGCATACTGATCAGGTTTTTCACTTGAATCAGTAGCATCTAATCCATGACCATACACAAAATTAGTAACACCATTTAAAATAGAGTGGTTTGTAGTAGAACCTACATATCTATCAATGACATATTGATAGTAATCATTATTATCTCCAATACTTACAAAATCTTGATTTCTTTCTTCAAAAACTCTAGGAGCTTCATAAGAATTAAGATTCAAAATGTGAATGTCGCTTTTAGTCTTCATAGAATACAAATTCATTTGTTGAGCTTGTAGTAGTGTACTCTCCAGAGTTAACACTATACTGGCTTATTGTTTGGTTAGTGCAAAATATACGCCCTCTGAAAACTTCTTGAGAAGGACTTGTAATTCTTAATGTGTAAAAATTATCCTGTTCTAAATTTGGAAATGTAGAAGTGAATTGATACCAGTATCTATCTAAAGTAAACTGATTAGTAAAGTTTTCAGTATATACATTCTTGTTTTGAGAATCACTTACTATGTTTACTGCATATGTAGTAGTAGAAGTATATTCTCTAGGAATAACTTTTACTATTTGATTATTATTTGTCTCCTGTAGTATTATCATATTTAAATTTTAAAAATAAAAGGGGGTTACTTGTTAAAGTACCCCCTTCTAACCTAAACAAAACTTAATGAAAAGAAACCTATCGTTTTTTAGCTATTAGTACCTGTAACTATTGTTTCAGTTGCACTAGTTAGTCCAATAAATGGATTTGCTAGAGTTGCACCTGAAATAAAATTAGCAGGAAGTTTTTCTTGAGCTGTAAGTGTTAAAGTGTAACCACTTAAATCACCCATAGCTGTTCCTGTAGCAACTGTTCCCCCAGTTACTTCAGCTCCAAACTCAACACCCATTAAGAATGCATTTCCGTTGTTATCAACAACTGCAACCTGTGGTCTTCCGTAAGCCAATAGCTTTATTTGTACATTATCTTCTTTACTTAATTTAGTAAGATTCAAAGTAAGAACTTGTTCAAAGAATGTTGTTCCAGTTTCCCTAGAACTTGTAATAGTTTGTTCTAAACTACTACCACCTTTAAGATCATACTCATAAGCTGAAAACGTACCATCTGCATCTGTTATTTCATCTGCTGTGTATGTTATAGCTCCTAATCCTCCAAAGTCAACAAAGAAAACCTTTTGTATTCCCCCTACCACATCTTTACAAGGGACTGCTCTACCTGCACTTAAATTACATGACATATTATTTTTTTTTTAAAAGGTTAAACTTTATTTAATTTTATTGATATAAAACAATATCTTCTCTAATTCCGTATTGGATTCCTGCTTTCCATCTCATGATAAATCTCACATTTTGAGAACCATCAATGTCCTTCATGTCAATTAATCTAATTTCATTGAAGTCAGACTGAAGCCCACAACCAAAAAATAAATTTGAAACTTGAGCAGCTACCATTGAATTAGCAGGCATGCCTGGAGAATAAAATATCTTAACACCATCTACACTTAATGGAGTTCCATTGAACCATAATGTTCCTTTATTTTCTATCCCTGATCCTGCTCCTACAACTCCTAATGCTTGTACATAGAATCTATAGATTGCAGAACCTACGTAGATATGAAGGTCTTCTTTGTCATAAATTGCAGCAGGAATAGCATTAGTTACTTTTTGTAACTCAGCAACAACATTAGCAGCATTTACTCCACCACCAACAGCAGCAACATCAGCACCACCATCAGCAAGTAATAAAGGACAGAATCCATCAAATTCTCCTGCATTTCCATTAGTTCCACCCCAAATAACTTGTTCGTATTTGTCAGCTACTTTTTCAGCAAAAGAACTGATAATGAAATCTGAAAATGATGCAGGTAAGTCATAGTTTATTGGTGAATATCCCATCTCGGCGGCTTGCCATGTTTGAGAAAATTCAGACTTGCAAAATTCTGCATTTATTTGAAACTCCTCTAAAGTAATTACTTGTTCTGTAAGAGTTACAGCACCAGTGTCAGTAAAGTCACATGTTGCATTTTTAATAAAGTTAGAGTCGAATGCTCCTTTTTGAATAACATACTTGTAGTCGATGTTAGGATAAACTGTTAATCCTCCATTATCTAGAGTATTTCCAGTTAATAAACTGGCACGAACATATTTTGATGCCCACTGCCCTGCATAGCTTGTAGTTAAATTAACTGTAGTAGCTAGGTCTACTTTGTGATTGCTCATTTTTTAAAATTTAATTATTATTTATTATTTGTATTATTTTCTCTTTAGTAGTCATAGGTCTGTAATTGCCTAGTTTTACTCTTTCTTTTTTAACTTCTTTTTCTGGATTATGTGAAATTGGATCAGCAGATACTTCAAGCTTATTCAATTCTACTTTTTCTTCTTTTGAAGCTTCTACTTTTTCTTCTTTAGAATACATTTCATCTTCTTTAGAATTTTTGCTTTCTTTATCAGACTTTAAATCTGCAATAGCGTCTTCTAGGTTTTTGATTCTTATTTCCATTCCTTTCCAGTCAGCAACGTCAGCTTCTTCATCCATTTCTTCTTCTTCATTCATTTCTTCTTTTTCTGCTTCTTCTTTTTGAGGAACTTCGTTGTCAACATCTTCTCTAACATCTGCAATAACTCCTTCTTCTTCTACTACTAATAGAGTACCATCTTCGAATAAATATTCACCTACTGGCATAGCTACTTTTTCATCATCTGTTAAAATAAATACTGATTTTCCTTTTTCAAAAGAATCAGCTTCTATTCTAGTTCCGTTTTCAAGTTTTCTTTCTTCTAATTCAACTTTAACTTCTGCAAGTTCCATCCCTAGAACTTCTTTTATTGATTCAATAATTTCTGATGCTTTCATTTAAATATTTTTAATTCCTTATATATAATACGACAGAATCTAAAAGTGTTTCCACTTTTTTTATGTAGCTTGAGTTTTACCAATGCCTTGAGCATGTAAAGAACCATCACAACAATCTGGATGGTAAGTATTGTCTTTACATAAACACCCTCTTCTACTTCCTTTTGGTGAATTATGAGCTAAATTTTTAAACTTCTTAGTTCTTAGCATTTTTGATTATGTCTTTAATTTTTATTATTAAATTTTCAGAGATTTGATCTTTACTTAACTCCTCTTCTATTTGTTCTTTAGGTCTGTTAGCTTGATCTGAGAAAAACCCTTCTATAGAAAAGCCTTTGTAAGTGCCATCTTTTACTTCTTGCCAAACCTTGTCATTATTAACTTTCATGGAAATCATCCAAGTCCCCTCAGGTACATCTATACCATATTTCACTGATTTATCCATTTTAGGGTCATCTACTAGCCAAGATTCAACAACAGTTAAATTTTCGACAGACATTTGATGTTCTACAGTAGCTTTGGATTGATTGCCTTTTATAAAAAACATTTCTGATGCTTTTTTTACTGTAGCTTTTGAAAAGAAAACATAATAGCCATCAGAATTTTCATTCTTTCTGTATATAGGTTTATTAGGAATAAGAGCAGCACCCATTAAAATCCTTTGCTCTTTATCTACTACAGCCATTTTAATCTCTTGATTTTTAAGAGCTATAAAATCTGATTCTATTGCAGGTGATTCAACTACTGATATAGCTTCAATTCCTGCATGTTCATTTTCTTCATCTAAAAACAATTCTATTATATCCATATATATAATACGAGTATTTTAAAAAGTGTTACCCTATAGTTGCACCTTGAACAATATTTCTTTCTAAAGCTTGACCAGTTGTTACATCATTAGCAACTACATAAGTTTTAATTGGTGTTTGCTGTTGATTTGAAATAACACCTGCTAATTGATTAGTAGCTGAAGTACCAACTACATTAAAATCTGGTGGAGCAGATGCAGTAGGAGCTACAGGTGCATTTATACCAACACTGCCACCACCTCCACCCATAGGGATAGCTGCTTTTGCTTTTTGAGTTGCTCCTAACATTCCTTTAACAAGTGCCGAAGCTTGCAAAGCATATAGTATTAATAAGGGAACATTTTGTGGAAAACCTGCTTTTAATGTTTCTAAAAAACCTGCTCCTACAGCTACACCACCTTCAGCATTTTTTAATGCTATTTTAGTTAATGCTGCTTTTGCTTCTATTGCCATCTCTTTTAATAGCAATCCGTTTTTAATGATTAAAGCTGCTTTTGCTGCTGCTGTCTCAGCTCCAAATCCATTAATAATAGCATCTGTAATAGCTAAATTTTGCTGCAATTTCTTTTTTCTTTGATCTTCTTCTTTTTTTGCTATTTCCTCATTAGTTTTTTTGTCTTTTTCAGCTTGTTCTGTTTTTCTTTGTGCTTCTAAATCATCAAAGTATTTGTTAATTTCATTCTCTTTTTCTCTTTTTTCGGTGGTATTAAAACCTAATTGTTCTAATTCTGTTAGTTGTCTTTGCCTAGCTAATTCTATTTTCTTAGCATCTGTATTAGCTTCAAAATCTTCTTGTTGTTTTGCTAGTTTTTCACTAAACTTTTTTTGAGCTGCTTCTTTCTTTTCTCTAGCTGCCTTTTCTTCATCTGTTTCACCTACAGCAACAACAGGCTCTTCAACAAATTCTTCTTTATTTAATTCTTCTAAAGCTTCTTTTTCTTTTTTTCTTTGACCTAAAAATCTCAAAAATCTAGTTCCTGCTTTTTCTCTTCTTTTTTCACCTTCATTTCTTACTCTTTCTAATAACTCTTCAGCTCTACCTAATTCATTTACAGCTTCATCAATATTTTTTCTAACTGCTGCTTTGTCAATACTTCTACCAATTAATGGAATTTCTGACAATTGTAATAAAGCTTTATTAGCAAAGATTTTAATTTCAGCTCCAAACTTTTGAAAATACCCTATTGCAAAAACTACAGCATTTGAACCTCTTTGTCTTAAATCAAGAAATAAATCTCTTAGATAAAAAGTAGTAATTGAAACAGCATCTTGAAAAGCACCAATAGAAGTTGTCAATAACTGTATTGCTCCTCTAGATAATTTATTTAATACACCAGTACCATCTTCTATGTTTAATAAAAACCCTTCCCATGCACTAGCAAGCTTTGTAGTATCACCTGCTAAATTATCAAGTCTTTTTTCTGCTATTAATCTTGCTGCTGCATCATCTACATTATTTAAAGCTCCTGCAAGGTCATTTATAGCCCCTGTATTGCTAGCTAATGTAAGTAATGCTCTACCTCCTACAGTACCAACTAAATCAGTTGCAGTAACAAGCTTATTACTGCTGTTATTTATTTTAGTATAAGCATCATTTAATGTTAAGCCTTTTGCATTTAAATCTGTTAAAGCTCTTGACAACCCTGTTCCTGCTCTTGATCCTTTTATACCATTATCTGCTAATACTCCAAGTAAAGCTGTAGTATCTGCTAAACTTAAACCTACTGCTTTTGCTGTTGGTGCAACTAATTTTAAAGATTCAGATAATAAACCAAAATTTAAAGCAGACTTTGTAGTAGAATCTGCTAATACATTAACAACATTTAATGTATCCTGAGTTGTAAGCCCAAATGATCTTACTACTGATCCTGCAAAAGTTGCTGCTTCAGCTAGGCTAACATCTAAAGAAGCTGATAAATCTAATATTGCAGGAGTTGCATTTTCAATATCCTGTATTGTAAAACCTAATTTTGCTAATTCAGTCTGTAATGAAACAACTTGTGAAGCTGTAAAAGCTGTTGTTGATCCTAATTCTTTAGCTTGATCTGATAATACTTCTAATTCTTCAGATGTTTTGCCAGTGATAGCTCCTAAGCCAGAAATAGCTTTAGAAAATTCAGATCCTTTTTTACCTGCTTTAGTAAATAAAGAAATTAAAGAACCTAAAGCAATCACTATAAGACCTATTCCTGAAGCAGCTAAAGAAGCTGTGAAAGCTTGTAATGCAGGAACAGCACTATAAATAGCTAATTTAGCTGCATTGAAACCTGCTGCAATACCAGTACCTGCTGCTGCACCCTGAACACCAGTTTTTTTAATTTTAGTTCCTAGTTTATCAACTGATTTTCCACCTGTTATTTTAGTTTGTACTTCTACTACATGAGTTGTCTTTGACATCTTTATTTATTTAATTTCCAGATTAATTCATTTTTAATTTGTGTATAGGTTTCTTTTAAAGATTCAGGTTTTTTGTTTTTTCCTTTAGCTATTTTAACATAGCTATTAGAGCTTTCTGTATATTTTAATAAGTTTATAATTTCTGCTATCATGATACTTCGTTTAATAGTTCTAATGAGGTTAATCCTGTTTTTAAATTTGTGTTAACTGAGTTTATTTTGTAGGTCTGATTATTTATAACAAACCTGTCAGCTAGTGTATAATTTAAAAGAATGTTAACAGGCAAGTATGCTGTAAATCTGTTTAATCTTCTTTTAGAATTAAACATTTGAGTTATGTAATTAGAATAATAATTATTAAATAGAGTTCCTGTAAAATTTCCTGTAACATTGTACTCGTTATTTTCTTGATTGAAATTTATATTAGCTGTTGAAGTAGCTGTATCTAAGGCTAATGAATTACTAGGAATGAAATAATCATTTATATCTGTATTTGATGCAGGATTTAAATAAGGTCTATCACTTAAAAACCTTATTGAATCTTGATTTTGTTGGTATATTGGATAAAATAAAACTGGTTCACCTAAATAAGATTCATCATTGTCATCTACCATCCATCCAAATTGAGCTGTAGTATTGTTTCCAGTAGCTACATCTACAAGTCTCTCATATTTCATATGTTCAAAAGGTGCTTCAACTTTATAAACTCCACCATCATACTTTGCATCTCCCATATACTCTGTAGTTCCCCATCCTACTCCACCTGTTGTTAGTTGCTCATGCTGTAAAGCTAATTTTGTGCCTAGACCTTTATATTGAAATATTATTTCTCTGTAAGGAAGAGCTACATTAACTTGGCTTTTACTTATGTCTATAAAATTGCTAATGTCAAATGGTGATCCTGAACTTGGATTAGCATAAAAATCATCTAATGTCTGAACTTTAATAGTACCATTATCTAATACAAAAGCTGTAAGATTGAATAATTTAAAAATACCTGTAAGAAATTCTAATACTTTTTGTGGAGGTAACTGTGCAGATGGAACAAATTGAGTAATAGCTTGAATTGTAAAAGCACTTACATTAAAAGTATGTGATTCAGGAACTATTAAATCTGCAAGTTGCCATGAAATTGAATCTACAGTGAACTCCTCTCTTACTACTATTTGAACTTGATAGTTTCCATTAGTTAAATCTATTTGCTCACTGATTGAACTTGATGCAGTTGCAGAAAATGAATCTTGTATAATACCATCTTTAATTACGTTAACTGTGTAAACAGTGTTTTCTGCTGCATTAGGATTTATAGTTAAAGTAGAAGTTATTTTATTATTACCTGTTTGATTGCTTACTGTAACAGTTTGCCCTGTAGCAATTACATTAGTCATTGTAGAATCTAAGCCAAAATCTACTAGCTGAGGAAAAGTTGCAGGTGCATTAGGATCATCTACATTACCTTTTTTTCTATGCATCCACATATACAAATTATAATAACTAGAATTACTAGAATTAAAAAAATCTGTAGAAAAAGTTAAACCATAAGTTTTTTCTATAGCTTTTACAATTAGATCAACTCGTATTGCATATTTTAAATCTTTCCAATATACTCCATGATTCATTGCAGTACTTTCACCATTACCATTAGGAGCTAAATTTCCATTGTCTGCTGTATCACTTGCTGAATCGTAAAATAATCTAGTAGTATGACTTATAAGAGGAGTTATAATTGCTTTAGGATAGCTTACACCATTATTTGTTATATCATAACCAGAAACTAGTCCTGTATATATTGCAGATGAACTATAAGGTTTTGTAAATCCATCTATCCAGTTGGAATCACCAACTAAAGCATCTAGTGTATCTTCACCAATTAAATCTTTAAGCTCTACAGTATTGCCAAAGAATGTGATTTTATAACCATAGATTTCATTATTTTTTAGCTCAGTTCCTTCTAGTTTTATTTTACCTTTTTCAAATGGTAAATAATTTAATTCAATTGTAGCATTTACTTTTAATCTTGCATCAAAGCCATTGTCTATGTTAAAATTATAGTAATGCTTAAAGAGTTGATTATTTATTTTTGAAGCAGGAACTACAAAACTTTGTGAAAAGCTTGTAAACACTTTAGCAATGTCTTTAATTTCTTGAATAGTATTAGTTAAAGAAACTGATTCGTCATCAAACATATCTACTAATGTATTTGCAATATATAATTGAATTTGTTGCATTATCTAATATTGTTTATAGTATCAAAAGCATAACTGAAGTCTATTGTATAATTTATTAGATTATCATTTACAGACTTTTTAAATTTTAATGATTTAGAATTAATATTTACAGGCAGTACTGAACTACCATTATCAATCCAAACCTGTTCGCTTAGCATCATTTGTTTTATAACTTCATTAAAGCTTTCATTTATAAACCCTGAATTAATACTTATTTTTTCATTACCATTTACTCCTAGAGTTGCAATATCATGTTTTGAAATATCATAATTTGGGGTATCATCAAACTCCATAATATTTCTTTTAAACTCATTACTTGTAACACTTATAGAGGTTACTGACTTTTTGAAGAATGGCATTATCTGCATCGCTCCAAACTTGTTATAAAATATAATTTGTAGTTGCTCATACTTAGGCTCACATACAGCTTCAAGTGTTATAGTAAAAGATTGTGCATAACCAGACTTTGTAGAGACAACACTTATTGTATCTCCTGTCTGTAAAGTAAGTGTTGGAGTTACTCTTATGTATACTATTTTTTCAAGAGAATCTGTACTGTCAGGAACTACAATTGGTGTTAATATATTACCCCAGTAGTTTTGATACAAGTTCCAAAATTCATCTGTCCTTTCCCATTTAATGTTAGCTCCTCCTCCACTTACAAAAGTAATAGTAGGTTCAGCTTCAGCAAATACAGGAAATACTATGTCAGTACCCTGTTTAAAATATATAGTTGTATTGCTTTGAAGTAAAGAAGGTGTATAGTTTGGTTTAGATATTATAGTATAGTTGTCAGGTGTTGAAACCATTATATCATCTTTTAGAGCTAAGGAAGTATTGCTTTCAATTGCTGTAATTGTTGTTGAACCTCCATCACTTGTATTATTTACAGTATCTCCTAGATTTACTGTATTTAAAAAGCTTTGTGTAGAATCTTGTAATTTATATGCTACAGTCACACCATCAGTTGTTCCAGATGTTAAAGTATTTATTGGATTAGTTGATTGTCTTGGATTAACTCCATTTTCAAAATAGCCAAATCCTTCAAAGCTTAAATAGTCTAATGTTTGGTTTTCTGTTCCTGCATCTGTTGTCAATGCTACATCTGCTTCAACCCAAACTGCATCTGTGGAGAAGTTACCATATTCAGTATCTAAATAATCTTTTACTAATTGGCTTATTTCAAAAACTACATAATTGTTTAAACCTATAGGTTCTTTTGTAATTGTATATTGAGCAGTTGCAGGTTTATCAGTTGTAAAAGTTCCTGAATAAATATACAGGCTTAAAGTAACTGAAGTTATTGTATTTGCAGCAGGTGTAATTTTAATATAATATGGACTTCTTGCGTTTAGTATTGTACTCATAATTTTTTCTTATAATCGTCTATTTTTTTTATTTCTTCTATTAAGTCTAATACATAAGCTTCAGTAACTTCTTGAGGGTATCTTTCAAAAGCTTTTATAAATGGCTTTGTAAAAAACATACTAGCTTTTATTCCTTTATTCTTAATACTATTAGCTAGTATAAAACCCATAGTCTTGTATGATCCAAACTTTCCCTTTTTATCTCTTGGCTGCATTCCCATCCTTTTAGCAAATTTTGCAAATACTCCTGTGTGATATTCTAATCCTATTAAGTTGCTATTTTGTTTATAAGAAAAAGGTGATCTTCTATTTTCTATATAATTTGATTTAACACCTTTAACACCTTGATCTTGAAACATTCCATACTCCTCCATGTCAAACGTAATGTTCCAACCTTGAGAAGTCTTTTTTGGAAAATATGATATTGAGTTATAAAGTTCTTTAGTAGCATTATGTTTGCCTTTAGTAAGATTAGTTCTTGACTGTTGAACTACATACTTTCCAAACTTATTAATCTCAATTTCTAAATTCTTTAAATTCATTAGCAAATAGTCATATTAGTAGGAACAACAACATCAAAAGAAACAGCCCATCCAGTTAAAGAGTTTTCGAATCTTTCATTAAAAGGCTCACAGCTTGCAGTTCCTTCAACTTGATATAGATCACTAAATAAATCTCCTCTCATTAGTTTACTTACTATTCTAGCTGCTATGTTTAGCTGAGTATTTAAAATATCTTGTTCATTGTTATTGCCTAAAAAGGGAGATGTATCTTCAGTCTTTGGATTGTCAACAATATCCATGCACATAATTGTTACACTAAAGATTGTTGTTGGTTTTGAAATTGTAGCTTGATTGACCATAATGTGAGACAAAGGAAAAATAGTCTGCTTAGACAGATCAACGTCATATATGCTACCATAGCTTACTGTATTAACAAATGGCTCTGCTTCTAAAGCTGTTTTAAGGGTATCGATAATGTTATAATATGTAGTCATAATGTTTTAATAAATATTGGAGTAAAAGAATTTATGTCACTATTATTTGTTTCTTCTATATAATCATCAAGCCAGTCTAGTGCTGCATCAAATTCAAATACTTTATTAGTTACTTTAGCTTTAATTAAACAGTCGAGACATTTCCAGTAATCGTAAACAGCTCTCTTAGGATCAGTTGTTGAAATACCAATTAAACCCTCTTCAAATCCTTCAGCTAATACAATACTTTCATCATAGGGAATTAATCCTCTTTCATAAAGCTCCTCAACAATAAATTCTTTCATCTTTTATTTAATAATCTTGATTCTAATTCTGATTTTTCTTTTTCAAATGTTAAAAAGGTTAGGCACTGATGGAGAGGGAGTTTGGTAACTTCATCAAACTTGGCAACACTTCCTTGACTAAGGCAGTAAATTGAGTTATAATATCCCCACTTTCTGTTAAAGTTTGCTTTTGCTGAGAGGTCAGATTCTCCATCTCCTTGTAAAAAGAGTTCGGTATATCTTTTAGTAATACCATCCCTAAATGATAAAAAAAAACCATCGCTCCTAGTGCTACATCTAATGGCATTTCTTTCATGTCGTACTTGTCATAGTACTCATAAGGCTCAATTAAGTATTTATTTTTATGCCTACTTATTTCTGGTCTGAATAAAACACCCATAGCATAATGCATAGAACTCCAGTCTTTTAATGTAGAATCTAAATCAACGTATTCACCAAATGTTATTTCTTCTAAATTTGGTATAAATGAAAACACTTGTTCACCTTTTGAAAAGCTTTGTTTAAATTTTGGTTTTTGTTGGAATAATGTTGTTAAGTGTAATACAATCTTTTCTAAAGATTTGTATTTAATGTTCATGACTTCTTTTAGTTCTAGTTCACAAAATATTTCCACCATTTTTTGATTAAGAAATAAGCTGTCTTTATTTTCTTCAGATATTTTAAGAAACTTTTGATACTGACCTAATGTTATATCTTCTAAAGCATCTGGAACTAAGATTTTAACTTTCATATATATAATACGATAAAATCATAAAGTGTACTCCACCCTATTTAATAAATATGATATTCTCCTCTATTTGGATTTTCTAATTGAAAACTAATTGAATATCTTAATGCATCTATTAAGTGATTGTGTTTGTCTATTGGAGTTTGTGATTTCTTTTCTAGCCAACAATAGTTGTTTAATTCTTTTATAAGCTCTTTAGAATTAGGATCAATTACTAAATCATAATCTTGCAATAAGCTAATTCCATATACAATACTGCCTTGTCCTTTGATTGTTGGCACTACATTATTAAACCTTTTTAATTCGCTTATAAGTCTAGGGTCATTACTATCACCAACTATTAAACTTCTTCCTGCAAATTTAGTGTTAAGCTCAGCTATTTGTGAAGTGGTTAAATGTGTTTTATAAAAGCATTGTTTTACATATATAATTTTATTATTTGAATCAATACTTGTTTGTACTAATGTCGAGGGGTCATTACTAAATCCATAATCTTGACCATAAACTGATTTAGTTATTTCTTTAAACTCTCCTATTTGCCAGTTAGTAAATATTACTCCTTCAGCTTTCTCAAGCCACGATCCATTTACTATATGCTCAAAGTTTTTAGGTCTCCTAATCTTCATTTGCTCTATTTGTTTTATATAGCTAGCTGAAAGGTTTTCTATATTATCTAAATAAGTTGTATGTATGTAAGTGGTATCTCCTTTTGTATTATTTGATCCTGCTTGTACTCCTCTACCTTCAAACCATCTTTGATAAATAAAATGTTCTTTTGTAGTTGGATTTAACATCAGTATAATTCTATTATGCTTTCCTTTTTGTCTTACAGATAGATCTATTTTATCAAATATATTTTCATCAGTTAACTCCTCAGCTTCATCCATAATCCATGTTGTAACCCCCTGTAATGACTTTAGGTTAGCTGTTTGATCTCCAGACGAGGTTTTAATGCCTCTAAACAATATCTTGCTTCCTGTAAGCTTATTTACAATTTCATCTTTTGTTATATGAAAATATTCTTGATAGCCTAGTATTTCTATCTTCTCTTTAAATTCTGGTATTATAGAAATATGAGCTGACCTTAAAGTGTATCTTGTAAATAATATAACATGACCCCTTTCAACAGTTAGCCAGACTAGAATAGTATTAATTGAAAATGATTTGCCTGAACCTCTACCTCCAGTAACAATATAATATCTACTATCTACTTCTTTAAATATGCTCCACTTTTTATTTAAAGCTAATTTCACTTAGTAGTTCTTTAAAGTCAATGCTAAACCCTTCGTTTTGTGTTACATCAATAGTGTCTTTAGGAGCACCATAAGCTGAGTCCATTAAAGCTTTGTAGGCTTGCACATCTCCGTTTCTAGCTTTTCTAACTAAACTTAATGTCATTATATCTTCTTGTGTTAAGAACTGCATTTCTCCACTCATAGGGTTTTTAACATTCTCTAATGTATTTAACCACCTTTTAGCTATGGTTGCTCTATTTAATGAGCCTTTAGGTCTTCCATTCTTTTTAGGTTGATAGGATGAACTAAACATTTTTAGGTTATCTTCTTTAGCCATTTATCTCGTTTTTGTCTCGTTTTATATATTCTTTACTATTTATTTTAATACTTAGTTTAGAATCAAGCTTTTGCATTCTATCAATTATAACTTGGCAATACTTAGGGTCTAGCTCCATTCCATAACATTTTCTTTTTAATTGATGTGCTGCAACCATTGTAGAACCAGAACCTAGAAATAAATCAACTATATTCTTATAATTTTTATGATTACCTAAAGCTCGAGCAGCTAATTCAACTGGTTTTTGAGTAGGGTGCATATATTTAGAATCTTTTTTAATTTCCCATAAATCAGTTTCGTTATTTATTCCTTCATCTAGCTTTCCGTTAAATAAACAAAACTCGTGTTGATGCCTATAACCTCTGCCTAAACCAAATACATTTTTTGCCCAAACTATACAGGCTTTAAAATCTAATTTACTTTGTAGTAATCCGTAGAATTTCCAATTACACCAAACATAATAACTATCAGGTTTCAATATATTTAATATAGATACAAAACCATTTATTAAATTTTCAAAATCGTTTTTTGATATATTATCATTTTCTATTACATCAAATTTTCCACTTCTACCATTAAAGGCTACGTTATAGGGTGGGTCAGTAAAAACCATATCAGCTTTCTCTCCATTCATTAGCTTTGCCACTTGGTCAGCATCTGTACTGTCTCCACACAGTAAACGATGCTCTCCTATTTCTATTAAATCTCCTAGAACAACATCTACCTGCATATTGTCAGGCTCAGTATAATCATCCTCCTCAGCTTCTAATACTTCGTCAAACATTGGAGGGAGGTCTAAACCCCAATCGTTTAATTTATCTACATCCCATTCATTAGCTAAGACATCCCAGTCCCATTCACCAAAGCCTGAATTATCTTTTATTATAAACTCTGCCTTTTGATCACTACTCCATCCCTTAGCAATATCCACCCAGACTTCTTTTAAGCCTGCTTCTTTGCACGCTTTAGTTCTCATGTTACCTCCTAGTACCATATAGTTTTCATCGACCACTATAGGTCTTTTTTCTAACATCTCTGGAAACTCTTTAATTGAGTTAACTAGCTTTTTAAATTTTACACCTTTAATAATTCTAGGGTTATTAGGATTACTTTTAATTTTATAAAGTTTTATTAATTGTTTCATTTGTTTAGTTTAATAGCATTAGCTACCATACCTTTATTTCTCACTAGCTTTCCACTAGAGACTTGTGACATGATAGCTATGCTTTTCATTTAATCTCTATAAATAACTAACTTATCTTTCTTCTCAAATACAGAAAAACCTCTTTTTTCAAGAACAGTAATTGCAGTTTTGATTTCTCT
>Ga0209535_1001361_pt1 | contig 16769 bp, 25 predicted proteins | sample LinPmetageLP28_FD_184041 | JGI IMG/M metagenome (GOLD analysis project Ga0209535, IMG submission 184041) | Marine viral communities from the Pacific Ocean - LP-28 (SPAdes) (version 2) | ecosystem: Environmental > Aquatic > Marine > Oceanic | place: Pacific Ocean | collected 2009-08-22 | reverse complement strand
AAAAATATTATTAAATGTAGGATGGGATGACAATATAGAATTTTCTGAAGAGATATTATTAACAGCGGGAGATAGCTACCATATTAAACCTGGTTTAAAACATCAAATGACGGCACTACAAATAACTGAAATGTTTGAGTTTTCAACAGAACATTTTGAAGAAGATAGTTATAGAATAATAAAAGGCGACTAATGAAAATATTAACAATGAGCGTATGGGGCCAAGATAGAAGATATATTGAAGGTGCTAGACAACAAATAAGACTCTGTAATGAATTTTTCCCAGGGTGGATTATAAGATTATATTCAGATAATATAACACCTTATGAATATATGCGACCTTGGTATGATTTAGAATTAATTGAAAGAAAAGATGATAATGGTGTCTTTTGGAGATTTGAACCTTTATTTGAATCAGATGATAATATAGTAATTGTTAGAGATTCTGATGGTAGGATAACAAAAAGAGAAGCTATGGCTGTAAATGAATGGTTAGAGTCGGATAAAACTTTTCATACATATAGAGATCACGAGGCTCATTTTGAATTTCCAATTATAGCTTGCGCATTTGGTTACAAAGGCAAACTACCAAATAATCTTTTTAAAGAAATGATGGAATTTAAAAATAAACCTTTTTATTATACAAATGATCAAGTGTATTTAAGAGATTATGTTTGGCCATATGTAAAAGATAATAGTATGATTCATGAATGTACTGATGGTTGGTTTAAAGAATCAAGAGAAAAATTAATTAACAGATATTCATTTTGTGGCAATGGATATAATGAATATGATATGCCTCTTTATGCTCCCACATTAAAAGAATGTGCTGGTTTTGACCCATTAAGTATTGATTCAAAATTTAAATTTGATAAAGGATTATTTAATGAATAAATTTGAACCAAAAGTTGCAATTATTACACCAACAATAGGCACAAATCATTTAAAATTAAATATTAAATCAGTAGAAGAACAAACATATCAAAATTTTATTCACTATGTAGTTATAGATGGTCCAAAATTTTACGATAGTGTTTTAGATAATTTTAAAAATAATGAAAATAGAAGAATAATAAGTTTACCTGAAAATACGGGTCACAGTCAGTATAATGGTCACAGGATATATGGTGCTTTTCCTTATTTGACAGATGCTGATTATATTATTTATTTAGACGAAGATAATTGGATAGATTCAGGTCATGTTGAAAATTTAGTAAAAGTTGCTAAAGACAATGACTGGGCATTTTCGTTTAGAAAAATAGTTGGACAAGATAATGAATTTGTATGTAAAGATGATTGTGAAAGTCTAGGTAAATGGCATACATGTTTAAACGAAAAAGAGTTCTTTTTAGATACCGGTTGTTATTTTTTACCTAAATCGCTAGCTGTACAATTATCACCTGCCTGGTATAGGAGAGCTAGACATCCTCAAGAACAACCTGAAGTTGATCGTTTATTAATGCAAATACTTTTACAAAACAAGTATACTTTTGATACCACATATGAATATACATTGAACTACAGAGTTGGTAATAGAGATGATTCTGTGAGAAAAGAATTTTTTCTAAATGGTAATAAAATAATGATTGAAAAATATAATGGAAAGTTACCTTGGAAAAAAGTTTAGAATAATATATAATTGAATTTTATTATGGAGTAGTATATGAAAGTGAGTAGCGACACGTTACAAGTATTGAAGAACTTTGCATCTATCAATACTAATATTGTATTTAAACCAGGTGATATTATATCAACAATATCAAGTGCAAAGAATATATTTGCAAGAGCACAAATTAAAGAACAAATACCAAATCAGTTTGCTGTATATGATCTTAATTCACTGCTTGCAATGATATCTCTTGTCAATGATCAAGATGTTGATTTTGGAGATAAAAGTTTACAGATATCAAGTCCAGCTGGTATGTTTGAATATTTTTATTCAAATCCAGAAGTAGTTACTGCAGCACCAGATGGTGAGATACAACATAACGAAGTTTATAAATTTAAACTTACTGCAGAAGATGTGCAAATGTTGATGAAGGCAGCAGCTATAACTGGTGCACCAACTATATCAATTACTTGTCATAATCAAAATGTGACTATGTCTGTTGGTGATAGAAAGAATAAATCTTCTAACACATTTTCAAGAGATCTTGGGTCAGCATTTGATGAATTTGATATATTCATTGCTGTAGAAAATTTGAAAGTTATTCCAGATGCTTATGATGTCTCAGTAGCAAAGACTCAGAAAGCGAAGTTCTTACACTTCAGACACGAGTCTAAGGACCTACAATATTGGATTGCTGCAGAGCCAGGGTCTAATGTATGAGCGAAGAATATCTATGGGTAGAGAAGTATAGACCAAGAAAGATTGATAGTTGTATCCTATCAAAGGAACTAAAGTCATTCTTTAAAACTATCATAAAAAAAGGTGATATACAAAATATGCTTTTGTCTGGTACAGCTGGTACTGGAAAGACAACTGTTGCAAGAGCGTTATGTGAAGAACTTGATTCAGATTATATTGTAATTAATGGTTCAGAAGAATCTGGTATAGATGTATTACGAACAAAGATTAAACAGTTTGCATCAACAGTTTCATTTACGGGCAATACAAAGGTAGTTATCTTAGATGAGGCCGACTATCTAAATCCAAATTCAACACAACCAGCTTTACGTGGTTTTATAGAAGAGTTTTCAAATAACTGTAGATTTATATTTACATGCAATTTCAAAAATAGAATTATACAACCATTACATAGTAGATGTACTTCTATAGACTTTAAAATACCAAAGGAAGAAAAACCAAAGATAGCAGCAGGATTCTTCAAAAGAGTATTAGATATACTTACTGATGAAAATATACCATTTAATGAAAAGGTAGTTGCGAAGGTTGTAGAAAAACATTTCCCAGATTATAGAAGAATATTAAATGAACTTCAAAGATATTCTCATTCTGGTAACATAGATGAAGGTATACTTACAAATATTGTTGAAGTTAATACTAATGAACTAGTAGAATCTTTGAAACAAAAAGATTGGAAGAGAATGAGAATGTGGGTAGTTAATAATTTAGATAATGATCCACAAACACTCTTTAGAACAATATTTGATACAATTGTACCGTTAACAAATCAAGTACCACAACTTGTACTCACTATTGCTGACTATCAATATAAAGCAGCTTTTGTGAGTGATCAAGAGATAAACTTAGTTGCTTGTTTAACAGAAATAATGGCTGGTGTATCAATTGAAAAATAATATATCACCTTTTGAGTTTGTTAATTCTATAAATGATACAAAAGTAAATATTATTGTAGATAAGTGGTCTGAGGAAGAATATAATCCATTTATTGTAAACAAAGCATTATCATTTACACCTGACACTGTTATATATGCAAATGAAATGAATTCTAGACCACACTTAGGAAAAGCACTACAGTACAATTTTCTTATAAATATCGTTAGAAAGAAAAAAAGATTTAGTAAATGGATTAAGAAAGAAAAAATAGAAGCCATTGAAATTGTAAAAGAATATTATGGTTATAATACACAAAAAGCAAGAGAAGTAGTTTCTATTCTATCAAAAGAACAAATAGACATTATAAAGTCTAAATTATATAAAGGCGGTAAATGAAACATGAGTTTTTTAATATTGACATAGATGGTTATTATCCTTTAGAAGTTACACTTTCCCAATCTGATGATTTTTTAAAAATAAGAGAAACACTTTCACGTATTGGTGTAGCTTCAAGTAAAGATAAAGTTTTATATCAAAGTTGTCATATCCTTCACAAACAAGGGCGGTATTTTATTGTTCATTTTAAAGAGTTGTTTGCTCTAGATGGTAAACAAGCTGATTTAACAGAAAATGATATTGAAAGACGTAACACTATAGCTAAGCTGTTGTTAGATTGGGGGTTACTAAGTATAATTGATTTTGAATTGCACGAAAACAAAGCACCGTTATCACAAATAAAAATTATATCATTTAAAGATAAAGATGGATGGGATCTGCAATCAAAATATAATATCGGTAAAAAACGATAAATATTTCTGCTGTGCCAAATGGGCAGCATTTTTTGAAACTCGCGTAAAGGAGAAAACATGAACGCATTAACTAACAATCCGTTTTTTAAAGACTTTGATAAATTATTCATTGGTTTTGATGATACATATAATAATATGACAAAACTACATGATGAACTTACAAAGAACATTCCAAATTACCCACCATACAATATTAAACAAGTAGAAGAAAACCATTATGTTATTGAATTAGCATTGGCTGGTTTTGCAAAACAAGATTTGGATGTTGTTTTTGAAGATGGTAAACTAACCATATCAGGTAAAGCAGCAGACGATTCTGATAACTTTATTTTTAAAGGTATTGCTAATAGAGCATTTACAAGATCTTTTGCACTTGATGATACAGTCGAAATAAAAGATGCTGAAATGCTAAATGGTATGTTAAAAGTATTTATGGAAAAAATAATACCAGAACATAAAAAAGCTAAAAAAATAGAAGTTAAGGACAAAGCTAGTAATGTGAAAAAACATTTCAAAGATAAAGAATTTCTTACAGAGGAATAATGAAGTTAGGTAGTGTCAAGACCAAGCGAGGTGACTGGCTATTGAATGCCAGCACTTTGCAAGGTCAAATATTAATAATTGGAACACATTTAAATAGAAGTTATAGTTTTGTTAAAATATTCTACAATGAAGATGATGCTTCAAGTTACATTGCTAAATTATCTGTAACTAAGGTATAATAAAAGAAAACATTGGAGGTTTTATGAATTATCAAAAATATATTATCGTAGCTATCACCTTTGCTATACTTATGACTTTTAGTATTAATCAAGCATATTCACGTACTATCACAATACCCGTAATAAGTGTTCAACCTATGGAAGTTGCTGAAGCTAGACTAGTTAAAGGAACTATGTGTAGACCTATAGTTACTGGATACAATAATGGTAGAAGAGGTACTGATTTTGGTCAAATTATTGGTGGTGTTATTGGTAGTATGATTGGAAACAGTAACAGTGATAGAAGAGTTGGTACAGCTGTAGGTGTTATGATAGGTGGTAGAATAGGTGAACAATATAATTCTGCACCAGGTGTTACATACAGACAACATTGTGGTGAAACATATTCAAATCAAGTTCAAAGTGTTATACAAGGATATAAAGTAACATACAAATATCATGGTAGACTTGAAACTGTTATTTTGGATTATGACCCTGGATCTTATATCACGTTAGAAACAACTACGAGAGTTAGATGAAAAAAGAAGCTATTAAAGCGTTAAAAGCACATGCTCTGGGTGAGATTGAAAAGCACTTATACAATATGGAAGTTTTATTGAACAATCCACAAGGTATTGCTGAACACCCAGATCATATCGAAACATTACAAAAAGAGATTGATCAAATATCAACACACCATGAAAGACTATCTGTTATTGGACATTATTTTCAAGTACGCTAATTGGGGATAATTTTTGTGATGTATATAAGGATAGTTTTCTTTATCAAGTAACTTTCTTGCATACCTAGTAAACCGTCCATCACCAACCACATTTATTCTGAATCCCAAATAACCATAAGATAATATTAAAGTTTTATAAATCCAAGGATTAAGTATTATTTCCTTACAAAAAGGCAGCTTTAATGTTATCCATTCATTTGTTGGTGTAATACCATCATTATATATTTGTGATTTAGGATGAAGGATTTCAATTATATAATTATTTAATGTTAATGAACAATCGTCAGTTATTACTATTAATTTTTTTCTGAGTGCCATAATATTATACTTAATGCTGATATTTGATTTAATGCTTCTTGTGGATCTCTTTCGGTTACAGGAAAGCAGCCTGAATCTTTATAATTTTTTTTAATGTGTAAACATTGAGAATGTGTGTTATAAACATCAACTAAACTTACTGTAGATGGTGATGATAAAAATATACATGCCCAAAGTATTTGATTCATTTAATCCAATTCCATACCGCAGCTTCTGTCTTATATACGCGTGTATTAAATTTACATCCTCTCTTATCTTTTATTCTTTCTACCCACTTAAATGCACCATCTGAATCTTTACATTTGTAATAACATGTAATAACTTGTTCTTTACCTAATTGAAACTGTTCAAGATGATTCTCATCAAAGTATTGTAATGTACATTCATAAATGTCTTTATTTGGCGGTACAAAAAATTTTGCATTTGTTTTAGCATGTAATCCAAATATACTAAAAATTGATATTATAAAAATAAAAAAAACTATAACAAAAAATATTGATATCAAATAAATTAATTTGCCCATAGTTTATATTTTTCCATTTTTAAAATAGTTTCAAATGCCTTTGAACTATTATATCCAATTACAAAACCTAAGCCAACATACAAACCAAAAATAGGTAATAGTGTCATTTTTGTTTTCCTTTTAACTGTTTTGATTAATAAAATCTTCTGATTTACTGAATCCATCACAATTTATTCTATGACCTTTTGGAGGTTTAGCTTTATCGTAATGTAATTGATACCACGATGCAGTCATAATTCCTGAAGTAATTAATAATATGGTACCATGGTCATCAACAACTTTAAACTTTCTTACTGGAGGTAAGTCTACATCCATCATTATTTTTTACTCATCCATGCTGTAACACCCATAAATGCACCAGCAACACCTGCAGCTGCAATAAAGTATGTTGGTGCAATAGTTGCTAACAAATCAGCAGACTTAGTTAAACCAAACCATTCACAAATCATAATACAAGCTGGATAACTAATCATACCAACTAAAGCATACCATGCCATCATTCTTTGATGTTTTTGTCTTCTATTCAATCTTTCTATTTCTTCGATTTCTTTGATATCATTTATTTCATTATCAGTTATTTCACCGTCGTCGTCAATATCATATTTTTCTAATACTGACCCTGGTTGTAATCTTTTTCCTTGCGTTGTTTTTGCTTTAACCATTAAATTTCATCCTTTGTTTGAAAAGCTGGTGCACTCATTATGAATTCAATTGACCACCACATAAACCAAACAGTGAATGTTATTAGGACACCTGCTATAATAAATTGTTTCACTATATTTAGAAATTTCTTTTTTCTTCTCATTTGCTCATATATCATCTTCTCGCGATCGGCTTTTATTTTACGACGTCTCTTAATAAAATCTTTGTAGCCATCAAGTCCAAGATGGTGAAGCTCACCCCATGTGAACATATGACGTATGTCCTTTTCCATTTCTTCTATTTTCTTTTTAGCAATGATTTGGTCAAATGCTTCACTTGTTTCATTCTTAGCAAAACCTATTTTTTCAAACATTCCTGGTTTCTTCTCTTCCACATCTTTTATACATTCATTTAAGTCACTAACATGCCCAGCCCATTTTGAAAGCTGTTTATAAATATCTTCTGCATCCTTTCCTGCTTGCACTACTTTCTTTATACCAGTGAAAGCAGTTGTAGCAAGAGTTAAAACAGTTAATGGATCCATAATTCTCCTCTGCAGTTACGTTGTTTCAAATCATATAATAATCTATAATATAAGAATGATATTTTATACCAATGTATACCAACAAAACAAAACACTTTATTGTAGAGGTTATAAGGATGGAAAACAATTTTCAGGATCCATACCCTTTAAACCAGCAATCTATAGACCTACAAAACAGGTTACAAACCACAAAACAGAAGACGGTAAATATCTTGACGAATTCAAATGTGATAACATAAGACACGCCAATAGAGAGATTTACAATTCTCCAGTTAAATTATATGGTAATAAAAAATATGAATATCAATTCATTAATAAAGCATTTCCTGGTGACATAAAATATGACACTTCACTCATAAAAATACTAACAATTGATATAGAAACTTCAACGACATTTGGATTCCCTGATGTAGAATCTCATGTTGAAGAAGTATTGCTCATAACAGTTCAAGATTTTGTATCTAAAAAAATTACTTCATTTGGATGCAAACCCTTCACAACTGCTCAAGATAATGTTACTTACAATCAATGTAATGATGAAAGACATCTGTTGCGACAGTTTGTTAACTTTATTAAAAACTATCAACCAGATATTATAACTGGTTGGAACTGTCGACTTTTCGATATAACGTATTTATCAAAACGTATAAAAAAGATACTTGGAGATGCTGCTTTAAGAGAATGTTGCCCGTCTGGTGATTATGATGAAGGAGAAATTACATTTTCAAGAGGTAGAACTGCACCATTTGTTGATTGGAGAGGCATATCTGTTCTCGATTATATGGATGTTTATAAAAAGTTTTCTTATAAAACTCTAGAATCATATGCTTTAGATTTTGTTGCTAAAGAAGAATTAGGCCAACAAAAGATTAAACATAAGTATGATTCTTTTAAAGAATTTTATACTAATGATTGGCAGCTTTATACAGAATATAATATTAAAGACGTTGAGCTTGTAACAAGACTTGAAGATAAGATGAAATTAATTAAGTTAATAGTTACAATGGCATATGAAGCTAAATGTAATTATCTTGATTTGTTTTCACCTGTAAGAGTATGGGATTGTGTTATATACAGCCATCTTTTAAAAGATAATATACATGCAATGATTGATCCTAAACCTCCAGCTGATAGAGAAATCATAGGTGCTTTTGTAAAAGATCCGAAACCAGCTAAACATAAATGGGTTGTTTCTTTTGATGCTACTTCTTTGTATCCAACTATTATGATGACATACAATATGTCAAAAGATACAATAGGAGATTGGAAACCACTTCAAGATAATGAAGATTCAATTGTGCAACTCATTAATCAAACAGTTGATAAGAATGTTATCAAAAAAATTCATAATGACAATCTTTGTATGGTTGCTAATGGTCAAACATTTAGAAAAGATAAAAAAGGCACATTACCACAACTTATTGAAATGTATTTTGATAAAAGGATAAAAGTAAAGAAAGAAATGATTGATGCTCAGAAAGAAGGTGATACTGAACGTATAGCGAGTCTTAACTCTCAACAGATGGCTGCTAAGATTCTTATGAATAGTTTATATGGTGCAAGTGGTAATATCCATTTTAGATGGCACGATAAAAGAATAGCTGAAGGCATTACAATGACGGGTCAGTACGTTATAAGATATGTAGCTAAAAAACTCAATGAGTTTTTAAACAAGGTATGTAAAACTGAAGATATAGATTATTCATTTTATTCTGACACTGATTCAACATACATAACTCTTGGAACATTTGTTAATCAGAACTTTGCTAATAAAAGCAATAAAGAGATATCACTATTGCTTGATAAATTTTGTGAAACTAGTTTATCTAAAGTTATAGATAAAGCACTTGAAGATATATTTTCATATACAAATGTGTATCAGAAGAAGTTATCATTCAAACGAGAAGTTATTGCTGATAGTGGTATATGGTTAGCTAAAAAAAGATACGCATTAAATGTTTACGATTCTGAAGGTGTAGTGTATGAAAAGCCTAAATTAAAGGTTCAAGGTATGGAGATTGTGAGATCATCTACACCAGCTTCAGTTAGATCCACTCTTAAAGAATCAGTAAGTATTGTATTAACAAAAAATGAAGATACATTGCGTGAGTATGTAAAAGATATTGAAGATAAATGGCACAAACTTCCACCTGTAGATATTGCATTCCCAAGAACAGCAAATAATGTCACACAATACAAAGATTCAGGATCTATATACAGAAAAGGCACACCTATACATGTTAAAGGTGCACTGATGTATAATCATTTATTAACTACAAAAAACTTAAAACAGAAATATGAAGAAATACGTGATAGTGATAAAATAAAATTTGTATATCTTAAAAAACAAAATCCATTAGGTATAAATGTTATAACTTTCCGATCGGAAATACCACCTGAATTTAGATTAAATGAATATGTTGATTATGATATGATGTTTCAAAAAGCTTTTCTGGAACCTTTGACTTCGTTACTCAATGTTGTAGGGTGGAATATAAAAGAAGAGGCTACACTTGAAGGATTATTTAGTTAGGTTACTTGTATTGATTATTTTTGCAATTACATTTATAATGGGTTATTATAGTGAATTATGTAGAGGTGTATTATGTCCTTAATAGAAAAATTAAAAAAGAATACAACAATAAAAGATACCAGTTTATTATCTGAATCTAAGTTTTTTAATGAGAAAGATATGATTCAAACTCCAGTCCCTATGATTAATGTTGCATTATCGGGCAAATTAGATGGAGGATTGACACCAGGATTAACAGTATTTGCTGGTCCATCAAAACATTTTAAAACTGCATTCGCATTACTACTTGCAAAATCTTATATGGAGAAATATGATGATAGTGTGGTTTTGTTTTATGATAGTGAGTTTGGTTCTCCTCAATCTTATTTTGAGTCCTTTGGTATTGACACAAATCGTGTCTTACACACACCCGTCACAGATGTCGAACAGCTTAAGCATGATTCTATGCAGCAGCTTAACAATATTGAACGCGGTGATAGGATTATATTTATTGTCGACTCTGTTGGCAATCTAGCATCAAGAAAAGAAGTAGAAGATTCATTATCTGGCAAATCAGTAGCTGATATGTCCAGAGCAAAACAATTGAAAAGTTTGTTTAGAATGATAACGCCTCATTTAGCAATAAAAGATATTCCAATGGTTGTAGTTAACCACACTTATAAAGAAATTGGTTTATATCCTAGGGATGTTGTATCAGGTGGAACAGGTGTTTATTATTCAGCAGATAATATCTATATTATTGGTCGGCAACAAGAAAAAGACACATCCGGTTTAACTGGATATAACTTTATTATTAATGTTGAGAAGTCTCGCTATGTTAGAGAAAAAACTAAGATAGCAGTGGAAGTAAGTTTTGAAGGTGGTATAAGCAAATGGTCAGGACTAATGGATGTTGCGTTAGCTGGTAAGTTTGTTACTAAACCTTCTAACGGTTGGTATAGTAGAAAAAACGAAGATCAAAAGTTTAGAATGAAAGACACTTATACAAAAGATTTTTGGTTACCAATTATTTCAAGTAAAGAATTTGGAGATTATATAGAAACTAAATTTAAATCATCTGGTTCTAATTTAATGACTGGTAATTTATCAGAAGAAGATTTGGAGAAGGAGTTTGCAAATGCTTCGGAATGATTTATATAACCCGTGGTTTGCTGACGATAAAAAATGGGGGTTTGAAATATTATCTGGTGATTTCCAAGGTCTAGTCGTACAGTTAGAAAATATTGATTTAATTGATCAAGCAAAAAATGGTATTGGTGTTAATTATCATATTATTTATAAGCCAGAAATTTTATCTAAAGATATGATGGAAAGTGAAATGCTAAATCAAACTTTTGATTTAATTATTAATGATATTATTCAGGAGGCAATGCAAATTGACAACGATAGAATTAACAATACTAAGGAATCTGATACACAATGAGGATTATCTTAGAAAAGTAGTACCATTCTTAAAAGATGAATATTTTTACGATCAAAGTCAAAAAATTGTATTTAAACTAATTAATGACTTTGTAAAAAAGTATAATAAAACACCAACAATAGAATCACTACAAATTTCATTACAAGATAGTAACACTTCAGAGAGTTACTTTGAATCTTGCAAAAAACTATTATCTAATCTCACACAAGAGAATGTAGACGTTCAATGGTTATATGATACAACTGAGAAGTTTTGTAAAGATAAAGCTGTATACAACGCTATATTGGAGTGTATAGCCATAATTGATGGTAAAGATAAGAAGTTATCTAAAGAAGGAATACCTGATATCTTACAAGAAGCGCTATCTGTTAGTTTTGATAGATCAGTGGGTCACGATTATATTGATGATGCAGATTCACGTTATGATTTTTATAATCGTAAAGAAGATAGAATACCATTAGATTTACACTATTTAAACAAGATTACACAGGGTGGTATACCCAATAAAACGCTAAACATAGTCATGGCAGGCACTGGTGTAGGTAAGTCGTTATTCATGTGTCATATAGCGTCTAGTATCCTTTCCCAAGGTAAAAATGTACTTTATATAACATTAGAAATGGCAGAAGAAAGAATAGCGGAAAGGCTAGATGCAAACTTGCTTAATATAGAGTTAGATCAAATTAAAGATTTACCTAAAGACATGTATAATAGCCGTATAGACAAATATTCAAAGAAGACCAATGGTAAGCTGATAGTTAAAGAATATCCGACTGCTACAGCACATGCTGGACATTTTAAAGCATTGTTAAATGAGCTATCACTTAAACGTGATTTTAAACCAGATATTATATTTATTGATTATTTAAATATATGTGCTTCTTCAAGATTTAAGCAAGGGACAAATATTAATTCTTATACATATATAAAAGCGATAGCTGAAGAATTAAGAGGTCTAGCTGTAGAATATAATCTACCTGTCGTGTCAGCTACTCAGGTTAATAGATCCGCGTACGGGAGCTCTGATGTAGAATTGACAGACACATCCGAATCATTCGGTTTGCCAGCCACAGCAGATTTTATGTTTGCACTTGTCAGTACTGAAGAATTAGAAGAAATGAATCAATTAATGGTCAAGCAATTGAAAAATCGTTACAATGATCCAACTATTAATAGAAGATTTATAATTGGTGTTGATAGAGCTAAGATGAGATTGTATGATGTAGATAATTCAGCACAAAGTAACATTATTGACAATGATGGCACAAAAGAGGATAATATAGATTACTCACTTAAAAATTTGTTTAACAGAGATGGAAATACCAATCCGGATTTTTCTGGTATAAAAGTATAGGAGAAGAGGTGTATTTAAGTAATGCAATTGATAATGCTATTGAACATAATAGAGATAAGTTTATACGTAAACAATCTTATCGTGATTTATTGCGTGTACTGAATAATACATTTGGATATAAAGACCTAAAGATTGTTATAGAAAAATATGAAGACTTTGAACGTAATGAATATAGTTTAAGTGGTCTTTATGATATGGTAGAAGATAAAAAATATATTGTGCTCAATGTCTCTAAGAAGTATAAAAAGTTTGAAATTAGTAGTAGAATGTTTAAAGACTTTAAGTTTCTATTATCACAGGTATTACAACACGAATCATTACATCAATGTCAATGGTCATATAGACCAGAAGAAAAGGAACCATGTCATGTTGACTTTAGAGATAATGGTATGGGACAGTCTATAGAAGAAGAAAGAATATATCTGTCCTGTGTTGATGAAATAGAAGCATATGGTCATGATATAGCTTTAGAAATAAAACATTACTATCCAAGAACTGATCCTTTGAAGGTATTAAGATATGTTGATAGATATAAAAGACTTACATCATTCTTTGTTTATAAAAAGGCTTTTAAAGGAATTAAATGGGATAACATTAAAAAAAGATTATTGCGTAAAGCATATGATTGGACAAAAGTAAATGACTGAATACACACTATTTGATTTGATACATATTTTATTACTTTTAACTACTTGTGTATCATGTTATGTTGCTGGTAAGTCAAAAGGTGCAGGTGAGATGTGTGAGATGTTATTAGATGAGAGAATAATTAAGAATAGTGATCTTGATAAATTAAATAAAAAATACAATAAGTAACACACAGTTGACATACAATAAATAATATATTATAATGAAAGAGTAGTATAATTTTAATTAACTTGGAGATTCAATTTATGAAATTCGATACCAAAACAATCCGTGGCTTTGTTCTAGCACAACTTTTTGATGGTAAAGCTGTTACAGCTTCAACAGTAGCTAAGAAGTTTGGTACTTCTTCAAACTCAGTATCAGCTCGTATTAATGAGCTTAGGTCAGAAGGTTTTTCGATTTATGGTAATTCAAACTCTAAAGGTATTAAGTCTTATAAACTTGGTAAGCCTTCAAGAGCAATGGTAGCAGCTGCATATGCTTCACAAGGAAGTGCAGTTTTTAGTTAAGTTTTATCATACGGACATGGGCGTACACCTCCTCTCTTCCTCCCGCCCTCCTAAAAATGCCGCTAGATGGTCGTAACTAGCACCTTTTTACTAAACCCGCTTCGGCGGGTTTTTTTATGTTAATAAAATAGATAAATACCTACATGGCAGAACTCACTAAAGATGAATTTTTTAAGTTTTCAAAAGTTGTTGGTTACAGACCAACTGTTCTAGCTGACGTTTTTTCTAATGCATATATGAAAAGAATGACAGTAGAATTGGTTATGAAAGGTTCAAAAAATGAATCAAAATCTAGAGCTAAACCAGAAGTGAGAGTTTTTCCTTCTTCGAGCACTTTAGTTAGAAAGTTAAGGGATTTAGAATTAGCTAAAATAGGTGAATCGAGTGCTTTGCAAAAATTCAATAGTTTCGAATTAGTTGATGTGTTAGGTGATAAATTTAATATTACTAACATTGTAAAAACTGCTATGTTTGGAGGAGGTGCAGGTGCTAGAGGAGGAGCAGTCACTGCAGATAAAACTGAACCATTAGTTGCATTTGGTGTAGCGTTGGCCTTTGCAAAAGGAGATACAATAAGTGGCAATGATTTAAGCAAAAAAACATTAGTTAATACAGCTATAAAAAGAACACTTAATGGAGCTCCAATTGATCAATATATTCAAGAAATTGAAAATGGTGATTTATATAATATGATACAATCTGCAAACGCAATATATACTGAATTAAATAGTTTAGGTTTTAAAGGAACAATATATTCACATTTTGGTGATGCAGTAGTTAAACATGTTTACAACGCATATAAAGAGTGTAAAAAAAATGATGTAGATAAACAAGCTCCAGGTACTTTTGCACCAGATAAATGGAATCCTGGTGATATATGGATATCTAATTCTAACAAACCAAATGATTTTATTCTTCCAACAACAAGTTGGAGTGAACTTAATAAAGCTATTTTGAATTATGCTCTTGACACAAGCAGTCAAAAAAGATTAATTGGTATATCATTGAAAAAAGTTATTCAACCAAGAAAACCAACAGTCACTGAAATAAATAAAGATAATCAATTAAAATCAGTTCTTAAATTTAAAGGTTTTACAATATCTGCAGAAACCAAAAAAGACGCAAATGCTTTTTTTGATAATTCAAAAACTTTTATACACGCAGATTATAACGGACGTCCTTCTGTAGCTGAATTTAGAAACTTTAGTGGAGCTAAAGGTTTTCAAGCAGAATTACAAGGAATAACTGCCGCAGCAGGAAAAGTTGGAGCAGGTAATATAATTCATTTTTTAGAAGAAGCTGGAATTAATAGTAGTGATATCGATATCAATAATTATCAATTTAGTCAAACAAATACAATATTAATGAAAAATTTTTTTGATCTTTATAAAGAAGTTTCTCAACATAATAAAAATCTTAATAAAACTAAAATTTTAGATTTTAATTCATTTCAAGCAGGAATAAACAAAAGATTTACAAAAGATCAAAATGATGGTTTTGCTACTTCAAAATTAAAAGGATTAAAGATTATAAAAAAATTATTAGATACCACATCTAAAAAAAGAGATAAATTTATTACTGGCGCAGGTTTATATGGTTTATCACAATCAGATCAAAGTTCATTTCATTTAAAGGTACAATAATGAAATCCTTAAAATATTTTAAAGAAGAAGTAGATCTACTTAATGAACAAGATGAGTCTAAACTTACTCATTTAGAACATGCTGAAGATCATCATATAAACGCTGGTAAAGACGGTTTCAGCCATGCATTTAATACTTTGCATCATACTCATCAATTGATAAGTGGAGGCAAGTCTGATGCTTCTGTAACGACAAAGTATGATGGATCTCCAAGTACAATTTTTGGGCATCATCCGGAAAATGGAAAGTTCTTTGTTGCATCTAAGTCAGCATTCAATAAGAATCCAAAGATTAATTATACTCATGAAGATATAGAAAAGAATCACGGACATGCACCTGGTTTAGTTAGTAAACTAAAAGCAGCACTTGACCATCTTCCTAAGGTAACAAAAAAAGGAAAGATATATCAAGGCGACTTTATGTATAATAAAGATGATGGGGATGTTACTTCAAAAGGTGGCAAGCATCATTTTACTCCAAACACAATCACATACTCTACACCACATGGATCTGCAGAAGGAAAAAAAGTAGATAAAGCAAAGATAGGTGTAGCAGTTCATACTTCTTATTCAGGAAATAGTATGGACAGTATGAAAGTAAACTACAATCATGACACATCTGATTTTGGTAATAATAAAGATGTTCATATCATATCACCAAAAATAGATCATAAAGCAGTCAAATATAGTCCAGAAGCTCAATCGGAGTTTAAATCGCATATGAAGCTGGCTGCTGATCTAGGTGCCACAATGAAGCATGATCATTTAATTGGTGATCATGGTACAATGCTAAAAATACATATTAATAAGACTGTAAGAGATGGTACGACACCATCAGTTGATGGATTAAAAAATCATATATCAACACATTATACTAAGAAAGCAGATAAAGTCAAATCTGATGCTGCTAAACAAAGACATCTAGATGTTGGTAATGATATGAATAATCATGTTGATAAAAACAAAGAACACTTTGATAATACATTGAAGTTACACAAACATCTTCAAAATGCTAAGAATGTATTAGTAAACACTTTAGCAGATAGTCCGCAATATGATCATAGTGTAAATGGGAATAAGGTTAAACCAGAAGGAGCAGTAGCTGTAATTAATAACAGACCCACTAAACTCAATGACAGA
>Ga0209535_1001359_pt1 | contig 16778 bp, 7 predicted proteins | sample LinPmetageLP28_FD_184041 | JGI IMG/M metagenome (GOLD analysis project Ga0209535, IMG submission 184041) | Marine viral communities from the Pacific Ocean - LP-28 (SPAdes) (version 2) | ecosystem: Environmental > Aquatic > Marine > Oceanic | place: Pacific Ocean | collected 2009-08-22 | reverse complement strand
AAAAAATCTGAATCAATAAGCTCTTGCTTATCGTTAATAATTGCCCAACCAATTCTTGTGGTCGAGACGTCTAATCCTAATATCATATTATCTCCTTTTATATATTATAGCATATATTTTAGGGTCTCACAGATCTATTTTCATTTTAAACAAATATTCTTTTGCTTCTGTCTTGCGGATCGGTGTCGCAAGCTTGCACACTCCAACGAGTCTTCTGTGTTCATCATACAAACATATCTTGGATATATAAGTCTCTTTTCCAAATGGTGGAGGTACATCAGTTTGCTCTGAATGTACAACATTCTTTACCACTCTTCTGTTCTCAATATATTCATATGACGATGTGTGGTTTTGAACCAGTGGCTTGGTGGATGCATCTAGATAGGTCGGGTTGTTTGAGTGGTTCAACATTCCTTCAGGCGCTTTCGCTAATACGGTCATATTCTGAAATTGTGATACTCCTTGAAACTCTAAAGCAAATGAGGCGGACAAGTGATCTGTATCCACTGTCTCTCCGGATTGTATGCCGAAGCCAAAGTCTGTCCACTTGAGATCTCGAGATGTTGAGACACCATAGGTCCCAAGGTTGGCAGAACCAGTAAGAAGGAGTATACCCTCGTCATACATTACCGTTCCAATTGTTGAGCCGTCATAGACCAGTTCACCTCTGCGGTTCGTGTCTGTGGCTTCTGCTACAAGTGCACCAGCTATATAAGCCTTGAGGCTAACGGAACCCTTCTTGATTGACGATCCATAAAAGATCGAGGGCACATTAAGCATGGTTACATTCGATTGGTAGTTCGCATAATCAAAACTTTGAGACCAGAAAGAGTAATGATTGAGAGAAGATCTCAATGCTCGAAGCTTGGAGGATGGAGAAGTCATTGTTTCTCGAGATACAGAAGCAGATAGATTGTAGTGGCCCGATATCACCTCTCCGTCATATCCGAACTGTGTATTCCATTCGGTAACTGAGGTGGTCTTGAACCTTTGCTTGTGACCACCTTTCGTTATGAATGGGTGGATTCTGTTGGTGGTATCTCTATTGACATTATATTCGAAAAGAGATATGTAGCCCTCCGGAACGCCAAGGATGTTATCCGAATATGTTCCGGATACTGCTTGGTGGTTATTGAGGTAGATGCTTCCACTGTGAATATAGAAGCTTTGATCTGGGTTGGTCTCGATGGTGTTAACAAAAACGTCGTTGTCTTTTAATTCGAAATAAGACATAGGCCCTCCGAAATTAGTAGTCGAGACGAGCGCGGATTGTAAATTCTGTGCTTGGTGATTTCTTCAATGCTTCCGATAGTTTAGCTGTAGCCAACAGTTCGTTACGGTCATTGTACAAACCGACTGTTGTGATGTATGCGACAGGCTCATCAGTTGATTGAGTCTTGACTCGCATTCTTGAACCGCTAACGTATGTAGGGTTTGAAGAGTAGTTGAACTCATTATGGTTAACACGGCAGAAGTAAACAGTGGAGTTTAATTCAGTAGTGTTGTTGAATTGGATATTGTGGATACGGTGAAGAACCGCATCGTTCATCTGGTCGATTGTAGATCCTTCTAGAACATCGTCAACCGATATTCCGCCACCATTGAAGGCAGCTTTACCACCAGCAGATGACCCATCTAGAAGACTTCCAAAGATTGACCCAGTTAATACAACTATACCTGCTTGATAAAACACAAGTCCACATCTCAAGTGATCTGCTCCGCCAATACTAGCCACATGTGTAGAGTTACCAGCGATATCCAACAGACCGCTATTCTGAGCGGCGTACAAAATACCATATTCTCCTGCTGGGGAATTTACGCGGTATTCTGTGGATGCACCTAAGTCAGCGATTGTGAGGATCGTTGATGCAGCAAAAGCTTGTGCAGCGTCAGCAAAAGTGTCGACGTCGACGGTCATTTGGAATGTTTCTTTTTTGATCTCATCCTTAACCAAGAGTCTCGAGAATGGAATAACAAAAACTTCCTTCATCTTTGAACCGCCGGCTAACAAGTCTCCGTCTTCATCAAACAGTTGGATTGATCCAGTTAGATCATAGCCCATTAACAATTGAGACATTTGTCCGTAGATGTTTCGCTTCTTAGACTGCATAGATGCAACGGTCAAGTTAGTATCAGCATTAACTCCACATGTAATATCAAAGACATGGTTAGCAGAAGAACTCAAGTAATTGTAGTCGTAAACAGTTTGGAACATTCCGTGAGAATATGTCTTGAGGTTTGTCGGAGCCTTTGTGGTAGGATCGAAGTACGAACCTGAGATGATAGATCCGGTTAAAGGAATAGCTTCATGAAGTAGCGTTCTTGTGTTTACGGCATCATTTTCGTTAAGTGGTTTAAAAGTCATTTTGTTTTTCCTTATACTAATCTTACGTATCTTACTGGGATGTCGATTAAGACTCCTGTTTTAACCCCGGTCAATCGGATATTAGAGTCGATGAATTGAACGTTTGCGGCGCCGGGTGTTCCAGCAGCGTTGTCTAAGATAGCTGTTCCGCCAAGTTGACTAAATAAGAATGAACTTGTGTTCAAATCCATGGAGGACTGTATTCTAAACTCGACTCGAGTTCCACGAGGTCCACGAATAACTTCTTTAGGATCTTTGGTATCAACAGTGATTTCTGTTACGAAAGTGTCTCCAAGGTCCAGAGTGTAGTAAGCAATGTTGTCGTCATCGATATAATCAAAGGCAGCAAGGGTTCCCTGTGTATCAACTAGTTTACCCAGCCGGTTATCAATCTGTAGGATATAGCTAGTTTCTTTAAGATCGTCGTCAAGACGTCGCTTTGGAGAAACTTCTGTTGTGTCGAGACCTTGATCGATTTTGATGATTGATCCGCCGATTGATTCTCCCAATATGAACCCTTGTCGAACTTTCCCGTCAGCTGTTACTGCGACACCGTTGGTTGTCGATCCGGCATTTCCGTCCTCTGTTGCTGCATCGACTGCTACAACAAATGACTCTGCTGATGATCCACCAGATACTCGGTCGTTGATTAGTGATGTTTCGTTCAATCTCAAAACCGGCAAGAACAATAATTCTAAATTGGTATAAGTTTGTAGGCGAGTCTTCATTGATGAAGCGTTGTTCGTAAAGGCTTCTAAGATTGGAGTCTGAAGGATCTCTAGATCATAGTAGGCACTCCCACTCGCATGCAACTTGTTGTACAGAGAGTAATCGATCTCTTCATCACCTAGGGCAAATTTTGTAATCTGAAACGAACCGTCACCCTTTGCCAAAAGCATTCGTCCATGATCGGTGAGAACAACATCTAAGATGATATCACCACTGTTATCTAAAAAACCCATTGTGTTTTCTCCTAATATTTCTTCACTAAATAGCTCTCTTTTTAGAATTCTTCTTTAGATTTGTTTTTTGCTAATTCAAAATTAATGTTTATATCTATCATCTTACCAGAGGTTTTAGATCTAACTCGAAGTTTGAATTTACGACCCCATACTGCTTCTCGTTGAGTTCCTAGTTTTAAATCATCGATAGTTCCCTTTAAGGATGTCTTGTTATACAAGGCAGCTTGATCTTCAGAAAACAAAACCTGCTCGACTGCTGGTTTAATTTGTAGTAAAGACTTGAAGTTCTTTCTAGGTTCGCTCTTTAATTGTTTAGGATATTCATATGTGTCCACAGAAACTTTCGCATCGTCAGCGTCTACCACTAGAGATACCTTGAATATAGATGTCGGATTGGACACCATACTCTTTTGATTAATTTGTCGGAACATATAATAATAGTTTTCGTTGGGCTCGACTATGTCTCGGAAAATCGCATCAGTCGTACGATAAGGCATTCTTACTTCTCCCAATTTTGAATTTGAAAACTCAGATATAGTTTTTGGCGGATAAGAGAGCCTGAACACTTCGTACAGTCCTGAGTCAACTGAGGAGTGAAATGTGAACATTCCGTCATTGCTTGGGTAGAACTGCTCTAAAAACTCTTTCTGTGGAGCGTCACTTTCTAGAATCTCGACGAAGTATGCTTTGTGGTCATTTTTTGTTGGAGACAGATAGATCTGTATTTCACTCTCTGCATTGTTCTCCGTTCTGAATACGACTTGTGGAAACACCGGTGGTGGTTGGATTATAGCCTTGGACGTACTAAATAAGTCAAATGGGACAATCATGATACTAGGTCTGTTCACAACCTCTGCAGTCGCGTAAGTTACATCATCATCGTTATAGTACCTAACGTTTCTGTACGTATATGAGTTTCCAACTATCATGTAGTGAGACTTGACTCTATAGACGTAGGTAGTGCCGTACTTGACTTGAGTGTCTGTAAATATGGTCGATGAATCTCCAGCAGGAACGAAGATATTCTGCAATCTGGTCGAGTCGAGTTCGAACTCGTCAAACTTTTCAAAAGAGTAACACAAGTTTTCTTTATGACACTCAATATTGTTTAGGACATCTTCGTATCGTCTGAATCCCATACTGGATGATGTCTTGAGATATCCTTTGAATAAATGTTTTCGCAAATCAAAGCTCATCTTGGAGGCTATCGATTCCTGATTTAGTCCGTAGAAATTATCTAGGTCGATTTCTGTTTCGCTTGAAAAGAATGACGTGATATCATATCCCATGTATTGGACATTTTCTGTTGTGGCTCTACCGGATTGGACATTAAATTGTAGAGCAGTCTTTGGAGATTGCAAGTAATCATTTAGGACCTCGTCATAGATGGAAATTTTCTGTAAAAACTGAGAAATGCCGGCGGGGACATTGTCGTTTAACCTAGTCTTGATACTATACGGACTTGTCTTTGAAAATTTGTCTTGGGAGCCTTTTGGTACCACAAAGTTCTTCATACGGTCTCCCCTAGAGAAAGTAGTCAATCTTGAGTTCTTTAGGCGTTTGAAATTGAGGATCTCATCTTTCGTGCATTCATCCAAGAATGAGTTTAAGTTGTGCTCTGGGATATTAGACTGTACGGTATCATAATCCTCTGATATGTAATTAAATACGGCGTCGATTGAGTAGGAAGGTGTTGATTGGTTTATATTTCCCAAGTCATCATCGTGAAGGTTGTACATCTTTGTTATTGAAGTTACATGATTTAATATCTGCTGGTTCGGACTTAGGGCTGAAGCTATCGTACTCCTCCTTCCATCATTCGCAGTAATCTTTATTTTGGCGATTTCATAGGCCATCTCTTCGTCTTCCATCATTTCGCTAGATACCACTGTTATCTTCAACAAATCCTTCGAAGAGTTTTCCAGTTTAGAGTCGTTGGATGATGTCCTAGTAATCACCTTGGCTCTACCAGTGGCGCTTAACAGCGAGTCAATGTTGGAATTCGCAATTTTAATTTTAGCCATGATTAACTCCTAGGTTGTTTGATTATGTTGCTTGTGGTATAGGCTACTTCCGGAACTTCTGAAAGGTTTTCCATGGAGTCCGGTATCGCCTGTGGAGATGGGAGACTTATTGAGCTACCTTTGATGATAAACGTTGAATTCAGTACAGGCATCTTAAACTCTTTCGCAGGTGTGATTCCCACTGAAGCATCTTCTACATAAGACATTTTGCATAACAACTCCGTTCTTTCATCCAAAATTTTTGATGTTAACTCTATCCATATGGGTTTGGACAATATCGATTCTCCATTAGTGCTTTTTTCATAACTACCTAATACTTCTATCTTCTGGTTCGAGTGGAATACCATTTCGCTAGCAACTTTGGTATCGACTGACTTTAGGATGTCGGATTCAGCTTCTAGGATATTATTGTTTGCCGCTCTAGATCTTGAATTAAACAAAGCCTTAGTTGCGAGGGGTAGCTTTCGAAGTTTGTCCGGTGCATTGTACTTAGACGATTTAAGCTTCTCGTAGAAACTTCCCTTTTCCGTTAAGTCAAATTGTTTTTTGCTTCTTCGGATTGATACTTCGTTCGCAATAGAAAACCTAAGCTCAGTCTGCAAGGAATCAGCAGCGGGGATCGAGCGGTCAGTTTTTGGTTCTACGTTTACAAACTCAGAGCTATTACCTAGATATTCTGAAGATTCTATGTGGTCGCCTCTATTCTTGCTGATTTGGTTGATCTTAAGAACCACCGGTCTGAAATTGAATTTAAATCGACTCTTCTTGAGAGTAGAGCGCTTTGGTTTGCGACCAAGCGAATCATTTACTTTTCTCGATTTGTTGCCAACGGTTGCACTAGTGCGCGTAGAAATTCTATTTTCGACCTTCCTAGCTTTTGCTTGTACAAATTTTAACGAGATCTTGTCTAAGTTTATATCCGACATCTTTTCTGTTGACGATTTGTCTCCTTGAAACTGGAACGCTAGAGGTGCGAGAAACAACATCTTTGATGCGCCGAGGTCTCTCAGTGCCTCGGAGTCATTATCGTCAATTCCGAACGTGTCTTCGGATGATACGGACTTGGATGTGTCAAAGAATCTGGATATCTCCATGTCTGCTCGGGCTTCCATCTCTTCTCTTTCCAATATTAGAATTTCTTTGTTGTCCGTCTTACCCAGAACGTCATAAGATGACTCAACATCATCGAACTTTACTGGTTCTTCAAATGTCTTTGAGATGTCTACAATGTTTGGTGGATAACTATTGGACGGCATGAACTTTGATTGGCCCAATTCTCTCGGTGAAACACCGAAACGATTGTGGATTATGTTATATAATTTCTCATATTCGTTAATGAATTTCACACCATATGATGATCTATAGTTGCCGGTATTGAACGATGTTTGTTTCGCACTAACCATTTCGGATAAGTCGACATCGTCGACATCTTTTATCATGCCGAAGAACATATAGTAGTCTTTGATATACAAATCTACAACTGAAGGAACAGTTGTCGTCAGCGACTCGGTAGAATAGTCATAGTTCCTTGGAGCATTCAATCTTCGAACTACATCCTTGAGACCATTTAAGTTTGTCTTGATGGTGCTCACGAATCCCTCGACAAGATCTTGAGTCTTATCGACAAAGGACATCTTGGCTTCGTATATGTATTCCCCTCGAGATCCTTCGGTTTTTCCGTGGTCCGAGAAGGTATACGTCTTGATGAATTTATCTTGAGTAATGTTCAACTCTTTCAAGTCGGCCATTGATGCTATCATCTCACGAGGGAGCACATCTTCTTTTGAGAATAAAGGGGAGCCTAGACGATTCGTTTGTCTGCGGAACTTAACTTGTCTTCGATATATCTCTACTGAATTTAGTGTTATCGAGCCCACTACTCTAGTTAAGAGGCTTTCGCTCAATCCATAAATTGCTTTTCCTAGTTTGGTCTTGGACAACACAAGGTTTCTCATATCAACAGAAAATACACCGAACAGGTCAGCATCCGAGTTTAATGAATAGTGGGCCTCAGATATTATAGGTAACGTGCGGAAAGTCATCGAGGATCGATCTCTCAAAGACCTAGATCTAAAATCAATTATTTTTGAATTCTTGACTGTTTCACGGGTGAGCTTCAGAGAGTCGTCAGATGGTGCAGGTCCGGAATACCATTCGGAGCCAATTTGATGCACAGGTCCGTAGCAAACTGTCGAATTTGACTTTCGGAATATGTTTGATGTTTTCGGTATGTTTCCACCCGACATAACAATCTCAGATGCAACAGGTCCCATATAATTGGATAGGGCGCCCGTGAGCTTGACCTCAAGGTACTTTGAGAGTTCTTTATGGTCAATATAGGCGTAAACGAACAAAGCCAGCTCAGATGCATCCTTGGGCTTTACAATGGGTGTTTTTAATTTGAAGTGTTTATCATCAACATCTTCAGACTTGTTGAGGTCTCCATACCCATAAATGTGAAGCTTTGAGTCTGTGTTCCAGTTTGGAGAGGTCTTCAGCATCGCGGGGTGAACATTTCGACCATCGGACAATTCCGATATCATCAAAGTGTTCGAAGTCTCAATCAAGGCAATCTTCATGAATCCAGAAATCAACGGATCGCTAGACCATATAAAATTTGACTCCTCGATTTCGTCGAGTACTATCAAGTGAGTTAGAACCTTGAAAGATTTTTCATCGTGATCCTCTAGTGTTATCTTTTCAAAATAAACGTTAGGCAATTTGCCAAGTCCAACAATTTCAATAGCCATTAGCATTTCTCCACATTGGTAACACGAGTTTGGTAGATATCAAAGTCGATGCCTTTTTCATCTGGACACTCAACGTCGATGTCCAAGAGGATATCTTCCTTCTTGAGTTTCGAGATGCCCTTACATAGATCGGGCTCTGGGATATCTTCGTCAAAAAATATAGACATCCAATATTCCAAGTAACTACTATCTACTTCGACAAATATATCTTCTTGTTCTTCGACTAATATGTCGTCAATTATGCTCTTTGTTTTTGGCGTCATTTTCAAGGGTATCAATGTTTCCGGCACTGTTGATCCGGACTCTTCGCTTTCATATATGTAAGCTTCGATTTCAAGACCTTCCTTGAACTTAAATCCGTTCTCTTCGATGATTCTTGTTATAATTTGGTCATCTGATACTTCCAAGTATGTCCCGTCTTCGAATACTCTAGTTACGGGTATCGTTGGAGAGGACGCTTGACCTCTCACGGGAGAATCATCTTTTGTGTTTCTTACTTCCATCTTGTATTCTAAAGTCATGTTAATTTGTGGTACTTGTCGAATATAAGATCCAGTCACAAGGTAAGTTGATTGAGAAGATGATATTTCTCCAAGCAATGCGGTCAAGTTCCACGATGAGGCGTTTGTTTCCGTACCGTCACTGGTACCGATAGGTTCGCTCAAGTAGTTCAGTTGGGTTTGAGAAAATGGTCGAGATGACGAACCTTCTCTTTCGAACGAGCTAATCAGCCCCTCTGGAGAAGACAGGTCTCTTTGAGGTCGCAATCTTGGAGTTTCATTCAAGATTCTATTTTTAATTTCCGACTGTGTTTCGGTTGCTCCGATGGTGGACGCGTCATAGACGATGTCGTCATCAAAGAAGGCATAGTACTTCGGCATTAACTTCCCATTGGATAACAGAGAGCGACCATAGGGAGTTAATTCGATTTTCAGTACATCTTGTTTTTTATCAAAGAACGTCATTTGTTGGGCTTACCTTTTCCTCTTGCAATGTTGATACCGCGAGCAGCAGCTCTAGATTTCGAGACTTCAAGAGGATTCTTCTTCTCAACTTTCTTGATAGTTTTCTGTCCTTTGTCGTCGTTCTCGATGTTCGCAAACGTCACTTCGGCATCTATTTTAACTAGTTCTACAAGAGAAAAGAAATCGTAAGGCCAGTTGTAAGTAATACCTAAGTCATTACCTATTTGTCCTTGAGCATTTTCAAGTTGTTGGTTGGATGTGTCCTCTGTTGTACCTTTCTTCGCAACGACTTTGTCGAAGTAGTTTGTCTTCGCTCGCTTCTTGGCTTTGAAGATCATCCATTGGATATTTGATGGTATGCCGTTTCCTTCTGCGTTATCGTCGAGTACACCGTTTTTAACAACAGCTCCACCGCCAAGAAGTTCGTGAGCAAGCAGTTCATGAGAAATTGTTGCTTCAGCTTCTTCCATTTTTGTTCCAATATCTGGTGGTAGGTTTTGCCAAATGTCTGCAAGATCTTGCTTTGATAGGTTGTGCTTAAACTCAAAGACATACATTGCGAATGGGTCAATCTCTTTGTACTTAACGAAGTCCATTGATGGAGGGAAGACATACTTTTGCATCTTCTTGACCATTTGATAAACGGAGTCTCCAGCTTTTGGAGGGCCACCGGCAACGAAAGTTCCGGGGTCAACCTCTCTTTTTGTTGCTCCGATGCACGAATCGATATCTTCGCGTGGGATTGAGAAGAACTGACGAGTTCCATCTTTTTCGATGAACGGAACAGCAACAACGGCTTCAGAGATCTCTTTAACATCGGCAACCTCGCCAAGCCGAACCGGCTCCTTTTGAAATCCAACAAGGTCGGCAAGCGACTTAACTTTACTTCTAATGGTAGAAGAGCTAAGGCCTAGTGCGCCCGCTAGCCAGCTTTCAGGCATATCTTCAACTTGCATGAACACTCCTACTTCCGGATCTTGTGGTATTTCTCCATATTGGTGCCACATTCCTCTAGGAACAGATTCTGATGCGAACTGCGGAAGTGTACAATTATTAGCTGAAAGGTCTGTGTATTTATTGAAATTTAAAATCGGAGTTTCAAATTTTGTTTGTATAATCCATCGAGTCTTCCCCTCTACAGTGTCTGAGCTAGCTACTTCGATAGTTTCTTGGGTGCTTTCATTTTTTGTTTTTCTCACTATTCCTTTTCCAAAAAGATTAACAGATGAATCTAGTTGCATAGCGTTATAATTAACTACAACTGGGTGATGTGGTGGTATAACATACCTGTCGGTGTTAGACGTAGTTCCGCCTTCTGTGACGTACTTTTCTGTGTGAAACGCTATCCATTGACCATTTGCTGGTCCGGTACTGGTTATTGTTGAATTCGAGAGGCCTAGATTCGATGCTTGGTTTCCATTGATGGTCACATTATCAATATTGATTAGCGTCTTCCACCGACTACCAGAGTATGATGAGTATTTACTAGGCTCAATTATATCAAAGGCAACAGCCCCGGCACCGTCGTTTTGATATCCAGTCAAATCTCTAATTGGACCTCCGTGATATGGAGACCAAAACCTAGTATAGTAAGGGTAGAATTGTGCTTGATTCATTATCTCATTAAGAGTATATTTTTTTGTACTAGCAGCGTAAAATATAAGATCACACCAACTTTCTCCATAGTAGTATGGAGGAGTAAAACAATAATTGTTACCAAAAACAGGATCCAAAGGCATTCCATTAGTTTCAACGCCTGAATCTGCGGAACCCCAAAGTGGTGCACCGAAAGCACTTGGTCTAGAGTACATAGTCAACGTTTCTTCTGTCCCTACATCCTGTGGTGCGAAACACTGAACATTTCCGATGCCTAAAAGTGTATTTGATGGCTTGTTTTTAGATCTATACATCTTCACCCTGGTTGTATAATAGTTGCCACCAATAGCATTTCCGAAATTAGGATCTCCATCTTCTAGAGACACAATTGTTTTCATATTTGAGTTCTTGAGAAAGAAATCAGAAACTTCTGATAAAAAGTTGTTTGCTTTTTTGACGTACAAGTCTTTTCCGGTTCCATCCCATCTTACTTTGATTCCTAGTTCCGATAGCCCAAATGGGTGGGGCTCTTGCAAAGACAGTTCAATGTTTTTCAATAACTTTGATGGCTCAACGAGAGATTCAAAATCTATTCTTTTCGAAAAAATCGTATTAACAGTTTGATCAGAAGATGGTGCGCCGGTTACATAACTACCATTTATATCAGATCCTATATAGTAAACATTTATTGGGTCTGTGTCTGTGGAGAAAAAATTGGAAACAGCTTCTTGATTAGCATATTCCACAACTGGATTGTCTTCTGGTAAAATTATAGGGTAATCGACTGCTACACCAGACTTTATCGTATTAAACAAGATGCCCGGTGCAAAGAATGGCTCGAGAATTGCCTGCACTCCCAAAGAGTTTGTCTCAAGCTCAGTGTTGCTGGAGTCGGTAACAACGATGCTATCTTTATAGGAACTATAAAATGTTTTGGCTAAATTCACAGTCTCTTCTGCTGGGTAAAATCCGTCATAAGGTAGGAATTTCTTAATTGCTTTGCATCGAAGAGTTAGTATCGATTCTTTACCCAAGTCCTTATGGTCTTTTTTAACCAAATCAAAATGTTTTAAAAAATCAGTAGTGGATAGAACTTTGTAGAATGAAGTCTCACTTTGCGTGGTCGAGTTTGAGGACAGTGCGCCTGATAATTCAAAAATATCTAATAGCTCTTCGGTAACTCCCTTAGTGTAATAATTTTCTACATGATTAGAGATTCTGAATTCTGGTACAATTGAGTATCCTTTGCCCTTTAGTCTAGTTTCTTCTGCGAAAGAAGCGTATGATCTATAGAACGGCTCCTTTTGTGCCTGCGTTGCTGCATCCCAATGAGCGAGTCCTTCAAATAAAGATCCTGTTGCGATGTGTGTAAGGGAGGCTGTTTCGTGTATTTGCATACCAGCTGGTGCTACGACTGAATTGATTCCATTCAATGTGTGTCGCTTTGAATAATAACAAGATGCAGATAATAATGAATTAATTTCAGCCGGAGTCATCGAAGACGCATCAAGTTCGGGATATCTTCTGGCGGTAGAATAGTTATAGTTTCCTCTGGTAAGATGAGAGTATGAGTTCATCAATATGCCCGAGCCGCCTTGTGTGTCTAGTGCAGGGTCAAGGTTGTCCTCTCCAGTATTAAAGCCATCGATTTGTCCGCCGAGCGAAAACCACGGGCCTTTTCCGCCGAAGCGTCCTCCGATATAATAGTTGTACACTACAGTTAATGCAGAGCCCGGTATAGATGGCTCTGCTCGTGTCGACCAGTCTTGAGAGACATCTAGTGGCCACATGGATTGAGATGGAACTGTTGCGCCAAAATCAGTATCTATGCTGGTTTGTGTTCGGTCGTTTCTCTCTTCTCTCCAAAAGGAGTTGACAAAAAATGTTCTTGATCGAGTCGCATTTAAGTAGCAGTATTGCTGCTTTGGGTAGACGGATTGTCTGTATATAAACAAATTGAAGGCATCAATTGGGCTGCCGTCATCTTCAAGGCCGCCGTCGACGTATAATTCTTTTAGTTGTTCGTAGTTATCATCAGTCTCGGCTATAGTGTCGTAATAGTCGTTGAGCTCTGGATTGGCAAAGAACGCAGTTTCATTTCCAAACGAAGTTTTCAATTCTACAGATCTATTTTGGAACTCGTTCAATTTTTCGTTATATGTCGACACTTCTCCAATCAGAGAAACCGGCTTGTTGGTATCTGTAACCACAGGCTCTCTGTGTGTTCGGATTAATCCATATTTTGAAATTCCATTTGTTGCTCTCGGTCCAGGTTCTTGAGTATAAGAAAATATATTTTCTTTCCTCTGCTTTCTAGTCAAAGGATTGTGAGACGACCTTACTTGTCTCCAAGTCGGATATCCATACACGTTACCTCGGTGACTCATCAACATGTTGAAAAAATCCGGATCAGCTGGAGGGGTTGAGAAGTTTGATAAAAAATCGTCATTCTCATACAGTTCTAAAAGTGTAACTCGACGGGTTGGGAGCACATACAATGTGAAGCTGCCTATTGTACCAGTCGCCACGATTTCTCCGTTAAAAGTTCGATCATCATAACCAGAAGACTCATATATAAAAGTATTCAGTCCAACAAAATCTTGATAATGCTTAGTAGCCATTTTATTCTCCGTAAATTTCAGAAATCCCAGGAAATGTTAATGCCGGAATTGTTTCATTTGGTAACTTAATTAGTCCGTTCTTTGGTGCGTAAGTCAAAACTAGTTGATTATTTTCCCAATTGGAGCCACTAATTGCAGAGTTTATCCAAGAGTACTGGAAATCTGATGCAGGTAGCAAGCTGTGTAGATGGTCGTTATCGTGGACGTTTGTTCGAACAGTTCCGTTTCTTTCAAACTCAGTTTCTTCTGCTGTGTAAAAGCCGCCGGAATTCAAAACAGTCATGCTGTACGTCCTCTTGTAATCTTCCAAAACAAAATTGTGGGTTATAACGTCAGTTGCTGAGAAAGAATAGCTACAGTCTAAAGTCCAGAAATTCTTAAATCCGCTAATTGTCGATATATCAGACCCATTCGCATCGGTAGCCAACATGTTTAGTTCAGAAGCCGACACGCTATTTGATGATCGACCATAGTAGGAGACCAGTGCAATCTGCCCTTGAAGATTGTTAGCGGTTGAGCCATTGATAGAGCCAATGTAAATATCTCCAACAATGCCACCTTTTGAGCTCAAGGTGTTTGAGCTAGTAGAAGTAAACTCCACTCCATTAACAAACAACTTAAATACATCGCTTGAACCAGGATAGGCAGTCGTTGGGGCGACAGCCACTATGTGGTTCCAAGCAGTCAAGTCAACACTTGTAAGATCATATTTTGCATACCATGCTGAACTTGAGATTGTCAATGTTTTTGTCGACTGGTCTATGAAAATCGAAAAGACAGTGCCTGATTGATCGCATGCAAAAATCACCCTATCAGTTGTGGACGTTTGTGCCGCCAGCTTTATTGTAGCAGAAACCATAGCAAACTGATCTGGTGTGAGAACCCAGTGGTTGGAATCTACTCCAATTGATGTCGTTATTTTGATTCCACTATTTTTACCATCATATCGAGGCGTTAGGATGGTTATTGGAGTTGGAACCGGTTTAACTCTGGTGTTTCGATGTTGCTTGTGGAATGAAGCCTCAAGATCAGTGTACACTGTTGAACTTACTGCTCCGTGCAATGAGTCAAGTCCAAACTGACCTTGGTGTCTTGATCTCAAGGTTCTCAATCCTTCTCGGCGATTTGAGTGAGAGTTGACTCGAATAGTAGTGGCTTCGCCGGATCCGCTTGTGCGTACCGATAAGTTCCTATAGTTCAAGGAGTTGTGTACGGAATATTGTTGAGTTGCAACATCAAGATATCCGGATGAGTTGATTTCAGGTCCGCCGGGAGCAGAGAATCTTGTACGGATTGTGCTTACAGAACCAGTTGTTCGATCTTGAGTTTGTATGATGTTACCAGGCATACCAGTAATGGGATTAACTCCATTTGCAAACGGGGTAGTCAAAATTTCCAAATGTGCGTTCGTGCCCGAAAGTGCACCTCCGTCTCCGGCAGTTCCTATCAAGACTACTTCTGCTACTGTTATTACAACTTCCTTACCATCGGCCCCAGATGGATTATATGTGGAAGACACTGTTACTGTTGTTCCAAAGCCTCCTCCGGCATCATTTAGTGCTAGAGCAAATTGATCGGCGACATTTGCCCAAGTGGTGCCATCGGTATTCACGGCAATACCACCAAAAACTACATCTCCGGAGTTTACTCCAGCACCATAATCAGCCACTTTGAGCACTACTGCGGAACTGACCGCCCTTTGTATTGTTATATCAAAAGCGCTGATGGTCTCTGGGTCAGCGCCTGTGCTATTTTCATGAAACCTAAAACTACAACTAGATTTGACCTCAGCAACAGCTGTTACAGTTTCTACCTGTCTGTTGTTGTCTGGTCCAAAAAAGTTACCAGAGTCAGAAGGACCTATGGCCACAAGGGTCTGATAGTTTGTTGTCTCGGGCATGTCTTCACTCAATCCAAGCGGCAACAAATTAGAGCCACTCATTCTTCTAAAATAGTAGTCTTGATCACCGAATGTCGACAGTACCTCATAGTTGTACGTGAAGTTGCCGTGAGGTCCACCATTAAGGTCTGTTCGTATGTTCTTGATGTTGACTGGGCGTTTAGCTCGCTCTTCACGGAAGTACGTAGCCTTTTGAGAATCGGGGTCCAAACTACCAAGTGAATAGTCCGGTGTTGTAATACCAATGCCGCCCATCGTTAAGTCTCCTGCACCGTCACGGTCAAAATCCAACAGCCCAAGATAAATGTTCCAGAACTCTGGTCTGTCGTAAGGACTGGTTATATACCCTCTTGCTGCATCTACCCCTTCGGTAATGTGAATGTGACGAGCTTGTCGTCCACCGATATGTTCTTGCGTGAACGGGCCCTGAATTGGGATGACATTTGTTATATCTGTAGTATCGGAGTGCAAGTTTACCACATTAAGTCCCACTCCTAGTCCACCGGAAGAACCTATCTGGTTAATTACCGATGTGTATCCAGTGTTGACACTACTAGACATAATGTTTCCGGGAAAGATCTTCGAAATCTTTTGTCGGTATGCGTAATGGTTCTCATCACTTCGTGGAATTTGAGTCATGAGAGCAGACTCTTTACCTATATTGGCGTAGCCATCATATTTATATTTACTAATTTCTGGTGGCTTATTTTCATCTATACATGCAGGCTTTGGATTTGTCGCAGTCTGAGTAACTGTGACGATACCTTCGGGAACCCCAGTTCCGTCGGATGAGTTACCCGGAGGAATCATGTCCGTAAGAGCATCACGATTCTTGTTGATAGAGTAGTTGATTCCACCATGGATCGAATAATTAAAGTCAGCTGATACAGAATATGGTCTCGAGAATCTGCGAGTCGCATAAGTGTTCCCTTGATATACTCCGTTGCTACCGGATAGGTTGATAGGATTGGAGGATGATTGCTCATTCTGATTCGTGAGGACATCGATGATTGCGCCTTCACGTCGTTCCTTTTGCCATAAACAGTTTTCGTTTTGATCTCCGGACAATGGTGAGTGACCAGTTCTCCAGCTGTACTTCATTTCCTGTACACCTCTCATTGAAGCTTCAGTGGAAGTTACGGTGCTCAAAAGACCAACTTGTCGTTGATACTTGTCTCTCTCGAGGATGTGAGGTTCAATAACGTCAACGATCCCACCAGCAAAGTTTGCCGACAGTGGAATCAACTGGTTGACCATAGAGGAAATGTTTGAGTCAATCCACTTGAAGTACTCGAAGAATCGATCGAAGTCAATGTCTCTCTCGACTTTGTCAAAGAACAGTTGGCGAGCTTTTGCGAGATCCTTGTACTCCACTCGATAGCGATCAACGGGTCGGCCAATGAGGTTGGCGAACTCTACAGTTGTTGAGAAAGATTTTAGCATCTCCTCGGACATAAGAGCTGACGGAGATTTCTCCATAACGAACAGATTATCACTCACATCATCGTCATCAGAGAAGTTGATCTCTTGCTCCCCCTTGATGTATATGTTTTGAGCGTCGTAGGCGCTCTCAGGCAGCTGTTTCTTGTAAGCTT
>Ga0209535_1001358_pt1 | contig 16791 bp, 20 predicted proteins | sample LinPmetageLP28_FD_184041 | JGI IMG/M metagenome (GOLD analysis project Ga0209535, IMG submission 184041) | Marine viral communities from the Pacific Ocean - LP-28 (SPAdes) (version 2) | ecosystem: Environmental > Aquatic > Marine > Oceanic | place: Pacific Ocean | collected 2009-08-22 | reverse complement strand
AATATTGGAGGATGCTAACAATGACTAAATTTGATTGGGCAAGAATGTACAAAGACGAAGAGTATATTGAAAGAGAAGCATACAGTTGTGTTGAAAGTGCAATTTGTAAACACTATGATATTGAAGATATTACAGAACTTACTGAAGAACAATGGGTTGATATACATGCTTGGCAAGAAGAAAATGTCAGTGAATACTCACCAATGAACATGGGCTTTTCAGATGTTTACAATGTTTGGGAAATGGAAAATGAATAAGTATCAAATTTGGTATGAACCAAGAATGGATGATCCAATCCCAATGTGGGATTTTCAAACTTTAGAACAGGCTAAACAACAGATGGAGCATGTTAAGCAGGAAAATCCACAAGCATACCCATATCACTATATTTGGGATATAGAAAATAAAGTTAAAGTTGAAGATAATTCTAACCAAAATGCATAAAAAGGTTGACAGAACACTATTCCTATGTTATATTAAAGTATAATAAAAATAAAGGAAATACATGTTTAATATAGCAACTGAAAGAAAAGCAATCGAACACTACGTTACTACTAACAACGTAGATGACTTTGTTTATGAAGATGCAATTGGATTTGAAGCATTAGATTACTATTTGACAATGCATGAGTCAGTTATGTTAGAGTTTATATGTGCTTACTTAGATCAACAGAACGGTATAGCAACACCGTATCCAAAGTTGCCGATGTTAATTTAGATAGAAAGAAAGACGAATGAGATATAAAAAATACGAAAAAACAATACTTACAGACTGTGATGGTGTACTACTAGATTGGGAGTGGGCATTTAATTGTTGGATGATACAACATGGATTTGAGACCACAGAAGGATACCAGTTCAAATATGATATGGCTGAACGTTATGGTATTAGTAAACCACAAGTGCAAAAACTTGTAAAGACCTTTAATGAAAGTGCCGCAATAGGGTTCCTTCCTGTACTGCGTGATGCAATGTACTGGGTTAAGAGACTACATGAACAACATGGTTATACATTTATTTGCATAACAAGTTTAAGTTTAGATGAGAATGCATACAAACTACGTGAGATGAATCTACAAAAAATGTTTGGTAAAACTGCTTTTACTAAACTGGTATGTTTAGACACAGGTGCAGACAAAGATGAAGCACTGAGCAAGTATGCAGGTTCAAACTGTTACTGGTTAGAGGACAAAGTTGAAAATGCAACTGCTGGTTTGAGATTTGGTCTAAAGCCTATACTGATTGAACATGGACACAACATGAATGCAGATGTTGATTATCCAATATGTAAAAATTGGTTGGAAGTTTATAAGCAAATTACCCAAATGTAATAAAACTGTAACATTTATAGGCTTAAATAAAGTTTGTAAAAGGAACTATAAATGAACAAACTTATTAAAAAGGTGTGTAGGATGGACTTAGGCAATCCCATAATGACAGCTCTTGTTGGACTAGTAGTATTTTATATAGGGCTGAAGATGTTCTCAGGTGGCATGAAGTCAATGGGTAACTTGGAACATTTGAACTTCTTTTTAGGCAATCCAATCTATATGTTCCTTGGTGGTATTGTAATGACACTGCTTTGGCAAAGTTCAAGTTTAAGTACAACGGCAATAATTGCACTAGTAGCCTCAGGGGCATTGCCTCTGCCCGCAGCCATAGCGGCAGTGTTAGGCGCAAACATCGGAACAACCGGCACCATTTGGTTAGCCGGTTTTTTTGTGAGCGATGGTATGCCCAAAGGCGATACACTTCGGATAGCAATAGCACACACAGGTGCCAACATGTTTATGGCTATAATGTTGTTGCCATGGGTGCACCACATAGCAAGATTTTTAGGTAGGTTTTAGGAGGTAAGATATGCATTGGTTAGAGAAACTATTACAAAGATGGTTCAAGCCACAACCAACTGTACAATATTTGTCAGGAAAAGGCAAAGTGTTATAAATAACTCGATGAACAAGTAACGTCCAATTTTTTTTGGGCAAATTTTTTTTAGGCAAAAAAAGGAAAGCAAATGACGCAACTAATAGACCCAAGCAAATTCACAGAGACAGTTGGCCTTTTAAGGTCATTTTTTTTGGAAAAAGGATTTCTTGAAGTACACACACAAAACAGATTAAGCATACTAGCCGCATGTGAAGATCCATTCAATGTAGCAACATACAATTATGCAGGCCAAGTATGGCCACTACCGCAAACCGGCCAAATGTGGTTGGAACATGAATTACTAAGTCAGCCCTCAGCAAAGGGCTTTTTTTGTGTCTCCACATCCTACAGACAAGAACCAAATGCAATACCAGGTAGACACGATATAATATTTCCAATGTTTGAATTTGAAATGCCAGGCAACATAGATGATCTCAAAGCAATGGAACTTGAACTAGTAGACTACTTAGGCTTTGAAAAGCCACTTGAAAAAACTTATGCAGATTGGCAACACTGGTACGGAGTAGAAGGTGAACTAGAAGCAGAACACGAAACCAAAATGTTTAATGAATTTAATACTGCAATGATAACAGACTTTCCAGAGTTTACATCACCTTTTTGGAACATGTCACGTAACACAGATGGTACTAGTAAAAAGATAGATGTAATATTGGGCGGTATGGAAACAATAGGTTCAGCGGAACGTAGCACAGACATAGATCAAATGAGAGATACATTTCACACAATCACAGATGGTGCATACAGTAACCTACTGTACGAATTGTTCAGCAAGGATCGTGTTGAAGCAGAACTAGAAGAATTTTTAAAGTTTGACTTCTTTCCAAGAACAGGTGGCGGAATAGGTATGACACGTATGATTGCCGCACTGGATAAGTAGGCATATTCTGGGGTGGTGAAATTGGTAAACACGTACGGCTGTTAACCGTATGGTTGAGTGTACTGCAATATATTTAACCTTGTAGGTTCGACTCCTACCCCCAGAGCCAATTTTTAAGTTGCGTAGATCTCCAATACTGTGTCAATTATTGGATGTCTCTGTATGTCTCGATTGTTCAAATAACAAACACTAAGTCCATCACGCTGTGTTTCAAGTCGTTTGCATAGGTCAATAAGTCCGTTGTTATTAACGGTTCTGTCGGTTTGTTCAACATCTCCTGTAATTACTATTTTACTATTCTCACCTATACGTGTCATAAGCATTTTCATCTGACTTGGTGTTGCATTTTGCATTTCATCTGCTATAATCCAGGCATCTTTGAATGTGCGTCCTCGCATAAAAGCCAATGGTGATATTTCAATAATTTGCTCTTGTATCATACGTGCAACTTCTTTTGAATTATAGAATTCGCGTAATACGTCAAATAGCGGGCGTGTCCAGGGCTCCATTTTACTATTCAAATCACCAGGCAGAAAGCCATGTTTTTCGTCATCAACACCTACTGCAGGACGAGTAAGTACAAGCCGTTCGCATTCACCATTTCTAAATGCTTTTATAGCCGCTAACATTGCAAGATATGTTTTACCCGTGCCCGCAGGTCCCGTTGCCACAGTTATACTCGTGTGTGGATCTAGTAGGCTTTGTATAAGTTTTATTTGATTGTGTGACTTCGGATGAAGTTCAATGTGTTTGCGTTTTAGTGCTTGGTTAAAATTTATTGTGTTGTCTTGTTGTAGTTGTCTTTGGTATTTTGCTTTACGTTTAGCTCGAGACATTGTATCTCCTAAGGTTAAGTGTTGTTCGCTACCCACACTAATATTTAAAACAAAAATAGATAAGTTATACTGTGTGTAAAGTTTGCACACAGTTCACTAAATAGATTAGTGGCCACAATGGCAAATTGGGCTAAATACTGTTAACGTAAAACAAAAGGCCACAGATGTCACTAGAAAATTCAGAAATGTTCAAAGACGGTTCCGACTATTGGATGGTTGCAGACAATATCAAAGGAATATATATGAGTGACGGTAGTATGCAAGTACTGCTTGACTTTGAACGTGTATTAAACGAACTAGATATTTTTGCATTTCGCAATTGGGAACTAGGTGAACTTGTTGCTGGGCCAGAACAAGGCCCTTACAAAACAAGTTGTACATTTTTATGGCCTGTGCAATTAATGCCGGACCCAAGAGGAGCAATGCGTTTGTTACCGTTTGATTGTGAAGTTAAATGGAAAAAAACAAAAATGAAAGTACCAATTAAAGTAAAAAATCCAAGTGATTTCAAACCAGGTACTAAAGTTGCAAGATTGGTGGAGAAACAAATTTGGCTTGTGGAAATTATTATGCCAAAAAGTTTAATGACTGATATACGTACTGGTTCAATTGAGCTAGAAGATGAAACAGTTGACTTACAAGATCTAGATGATGCAAACAATGCTGATTTAGATGAACAGCAAAATCTTAACCAAGACGCACAAGCAGAAATGGATGCAAATATCGATGTCCAAGTTTAATTTAACAGAAGGCTTAGGCTACAAAGACCTAGCAGGTATGCTGAAAAGCACAGTCTACATTGATGACTTTGCATCTAAGATGGGCGATGACGATGAGATAGTTGTCGCAAGTTTCTATGTACGAGATCGGCAGGCTGCAACTGATTTAGTGAACTGGTTTGAAAAAGGCTATGACTTTGTTTTAGATGCTGATATGTCACCAGGCGAAGTAAAGCCAAATAGATATCTAGTATATGTTGAACTAAAACGCAGAAACTACACAGGTGATAACATCGCCGCACTTTTAGATGATTTTAACACACTTACAGAGTATGAAGGTGATGGATGGACTATGGGCTATAGAGGTAAAGAAATGCCTTTTACTGTAGAAACATTTAACATGCAAGTACCTACCTCTCCAAAAACATATAGAGAACGTGAACAGTTTGAACTCAATGAAATGAGAACTGCAGCCGGTCTGCCAACTAAAGCTATATATAACAAAGGCAAAAAAGACAAGGCCTTAGAAAAGTTTTTGTTAAACGCAGGAATCTAAATGTCCTATAAAAAAGTTATTGCTTTTGGTGACAGCTTCACGCGAGGTGATGAGCTGACCGATTGCCCTGCAGTATCAAGTGATAATCCATTTCCTCATAGCAAACAAACGTGGCCGGCAATTCTTGCAAAAACATTGAGAATTGAATACGACTGCCGTGCAACAGGCGGACGCGGTAATCAATATATAAGCAACCAGGTAAATCGTCATATTGAATTTGAAAAACCTTATCTTTTTATTGTAAACTGGACATACTTTGGAAGATTTGATTTTATTGACCACAATGATCGATGGAGCACAATATGTCCAGGATCTGAAGATAAAATAGGCAAAGATTATTACAGAAACTTTGATAATGATATATGGAATTTGCATCGTAATTTACAAATAATGCATTCTGTTTTGTCTTTACTCGAAGCAAACAAAATAGACTTTATCTTCACATGCCATGATCCAGCTTTTAAACACACAATAGATACTTTAAGGCACAATTGCCCGGAAGCTGCACGAAATCATTGGCACAAGTCAATCCAAATTTTAAGTAACTTAGTTGTTCCAAAAATAATTGAGTTTGAAGGACTAACGTTTACAGATTGGTCTGTAAAACATAGTTATCCGATAGGATCAGGACAACATCCATTGGAAAAAGCACATGCAGAGGCCGCTAAGTACATAAATATGCAGATAGCAGAAGGAAATATAAATGGATATAGATAAACTTAGAGAAGAGATCGCATATGACGAAGGCTCAGTTAATAAAATATACCTCGACCATCTCGGGTTGCCTACTTTTGGTATTGGTCATCTGGTTATTGATACTGATCCAGAACATGGACAACCGGTTGGTACACCTGTCTCAGAAGATAGATGCAATTCCGCCTTCGACGAAGACGTTAAAACAGTGCTTAACGACTGCACAATACTATATGACGACTTCGATGATTTGCCAGAAGAAGCTCAAAGAATAATTGCAAACATGATGTTCAACATGGGCAGACCAAGACTAAGCAAATTTAAAGGAATGAAGCGTGGAGTAGATGCACGTGATTGGAATTCTGCGGCAGATGAAATGGTTGATTCTAACTGGTATAGACAAGTAACTAAACGGGCTGATAGGTTGGTTGCACGTATGAGAGCAATTCAAATAGATGATTAGTGGTTCTTAACTTTGACACAGACCGACTAATAGTTTTACATTTTCCACGTAATGGTGGTGGAAAGTTTATCAGTTTATGCCTTGCTCTTGATAAAAATATGCTTCACCAAGATAGGCGTGCCGCAGTTAGAAAAATGAATGGTAAAAGCACTAAACAAGAAGCATTTGAGTTTAGTTGTAGTGTTATCGACCAGAATAGTGATGTGCATAAAGAACTAGGGTGTTGGCCATTTGCAGGATTTGATGCAAGTGTATCACCAGATGAACAAACTGCTAAAGCAAATGATCTATGGAGTGCAGTTTCGAGACAACATTGGTACTTTTTTATGGTAAAACATCCACAAGATTATAATTTTGATCATTACCCTAATGCACATCATATTGCTTTTAAAAATTATTTATGGATATTAAAAGATAGAAATAGTATGGATAGCCAGCAAACCAAACATACTGGAAATATTGAATTTGATCAAGAAAGTATTCTGGACAAAAGTATGTTTAAAAACGAAATACATAAGTTATATAGATACTTTAAATTAGAAGATCCAGACTGGAATAATATTGAGCATTTACGCAGATTGTGGTTAAATAACTATAAGAAAGGGTTTGTAAATGGTTAGGATATATGCACTGATAATTATATTAGCAATACTTGGTAGTTGCGGATATGGCGTGTATCTGTACTATAAAGATACACAACAACGTATTGCAACATTGAGAGAAAACACAGTCAAACTAGAAACCAGTAACAAAAGCCTTACTGCACAAATAGAGGCTATGAAACAAAATGCAGAGAAACAAGCAAAGTTATCAAAGGAACTGCAGGATAACTTGGAAAAAGCCCGTAAAGCAAACACAGTAATAAAAGATTTGTTGGCCAAAACTGATTTGGTAAAAAATAGTCTAGCAGATCCACTAGCATCAGAGAAAAGAATAAATGAAGAAATTGATACCTTTTTTGGTTCTATCGAGTCTGCTACTAAGTAGTTGCTCTTTAATACCTGAGAAAGAAATTGTTACAAAAGTTGAAATATACAAGCCCACAATTGACATTGTAGAAAGGCCCAAGCAACTTACTCTGAAAGATGCTAATATAGTTGTCATCACAGAAAAGAATATCAAAGAAGTGATCGAACGTGTTAAAAATGCACAAGGAAGTTTTGTTGTATATGCTCTAGACCCAAAAAGTTTTGAAGCACTTGCAATCAACATGGAACAGATCAAGTTGTATATTGAATCCCAAAATAAAATTATTCTGTATTACGAAAAATCTGTAGCAGAAGAGCTTGACAAAACCACAAAAAAATAGTATAATAAACTATGAATAATCCATATAGCACATTAGGTGTTCCGCGTAATGCAGACGCCAATACTATCAAACGAGCTTATAAGGAAAAAGCAAAAGAGCATCATCCTGACCGTGGCGGTGATACAAACAAATTTGCAGAGATCAGTAATGCATATGATATACTAAAAGACCCAAACAAACGTGCTTACTTTGATCAAACAGGAAGTACAAATCAACAACAAGGATTTAATCAACCAAGAAGTCCGTTTGGTTTTGAAGATATTTTTAGTCAAGTTTTTAAGCAACAACAACAACGTCCACCAGAAGCCAGAATAAGCATGGTAATAGAACTAGCAGAATCTGTACGTGGTGGTAAGCATATTATAGGAGTGCAGACACATCTTGGACAAAGCAATGTAGAAATTAATATTCCTAAGGGTGTGATACATGGAGAAAACATACGTTATCCAAAGGCTGCGCCTGGTGGACTTGACCTAATTGTAAGTTTTAGGATAAGAAGCAACCCGCAATGGCAACGCAACGGGATGGATATGCATACTGAAATTCAAGTTGATTTCTGGACGTTGATAATCGGCGGCGACGTAACTGTTATTGATGTTCTTGGAAAAAAATATGATTTACGTATACCTCCGCGTACCAATCCTGGATCTGTGATGAGACTAGGACAGTGCGGAGTGTTTAGAGATAGACACAATCCTGGAGACATATTTGTTAAACTTGTAGCAACACTTCCAAACCACATACCTGATGAAGTTATTGAGACCATTAGAAAGTACAAAATAAATACTAACAACTAAGGAATAACATGCAGAACAATCCTGAAATTGAACATATACTACAACAAGCTCAAAAAATTGCAGTCAGCAAGAAACATGAGTATATCACTTTAGAACATATCACATTGGCATTGGTCCGACATCCTCGCTTTTGGAAATGCATTGAGCAGTTTGGTGTTTCCCCACAAGCAATCGAACAAGATCTTGAAATATATCTTGATAGCCAGGCTATTTTAACTTCAAATAAAACAAATAAAAAAGAGCCAAAGAAAACTAATGCCTTGGAAAGAGTGTTTAATCGAGCTCTTACACAGGTTATGTTCGGCGGCAGACGCACAATGGCAACTATAGATGTATGGCTTGCCATAATGGCAGAGAATAATAGTCATGCAGTATATTTTATGCAAAAGCATGGTGTAACCAAGCAGGAATTTGTGATGCACTGGCAACAGTCATACGAATCCAAAAACCATGCTTCAGGTATGAGTATCGAGCAAGCCAACGAGATACTCGACGAACATTGTATTAATATCAGTCAGTTGGCCAAAGAAGACAAACTTGAACCAGTAATCGGCAGAGAAACAGAATTAGAAGAGATTGTCACTGTTCTTGCAAAACGTTTCAAGAGTAATGTTTTAATGGTAGGCGATCCCGGAGTCGGCAAAACTGCAATAGCAGAAGGCTTAGCAACTCGTATTCAATCTAACGACGTACCAAAATTTATTCAAAACTATGAAGTTTGGGGTTTAGAAATCGGCAGTTTATTAGCAGGGTCAAAGTACCGAGGCGAGTTTGAAGAAAAATTAAAAGACGTTATTTCTGCATTAGAAGCAAAGAAAAATTGTATCTTGTTTATAGATGAAGCACACACAATGAAAGGTGCTGGGGCGTCGGGAAGTAGCAGTTTAGACTTTGCGAATATGATAAAGCCAGCAATCACAAAAGGCAACTTAAAAGTAATTGCTAGTACTACCTGGGAAGAGTTTTACGATAGTTTTGAAAAAGATCGTGCCTTAATGCGTAGATTCTACAGGGTGAGCATTGACGAGCCAGATAAATCTACAACAGTAAAGATATTACAGGGCCTAAAACCACGTTTGGAAAAGTTTCATAATGTACAGATTGCTGATTTGGCAATAATTAAAGCAGTCGATCTTGCTACACGGTATATGAGTGATAAGAAAAATCCAGATAAAAGCATTGACTTAATAGATGCAGCTTGTGCAGTTGAGCGTGTAAAAGATAAACAAGGACTAGTAGTAGATGCAGAACTAGTTGATGTACAGGTTGCTCGTATTGCAAATATTCCTGAGACAAAAGTCAGCAGTGATGTAAGTGATAAAGTAAAGGATCTTGATAGCAATATTAAAGATAAACTTTTTGGACAAGACCATATTGTAGACGAAGTACTAGAAAGACTTTACGTAAACTATGCCGGTATAAGCACTCCTAACCGTCCAATGGGAGCATTTTTATTTTTAGGCCCTACTGGCACAGGCAAAACTGAATTTGCAAAGTTATTAAGCACTAATTTAGATATGCATCTGTTAAGATATGATATGAGTGAGTATCAGGATAAACATACAGTCAGCAGTTTATTAGGCGCACCTCCGGGATTTGTAGGTTACGATGATTCAAACTTAGGTGGCGGAAAACTTATTTCAGACGTATCAAAACATCCATACAGTGTTTTATTATTTGATGAAGTAGAAAAAGCACATCCAGATGTTAGCAACATATTTTTACAGATGATGGATGAAGGCACTGTAACTGGCTCAAACGGCAAGATAGTTGATGTAAAAAACTGTGTAATAATACTTACATCTAACTTAGGTGCCAGAGATAATGAAAATAATAGCATTGGTTTTGGTCAAGAACTTACTAAAACAGGAAGTGAAGATAAAGCAGTTAAGGATTTTTTCAAACCAGAGCTTAGAAATCGACTCGACCTTACTGTAAAGTTTCAAAAATTGGAACCAATTGCAATTAAAAAAATTGTTGCAAAATTTATTGGTGAACTAAGAAATAGCCTACGTAGCAAAAACATTAATATTATTGTTACAGAACCATTGGTAGATCATTTAGTTGAGGTAGGATATGATCCAAAAATGGGAGCAAGACCATTGGGACGTAAAATTGACGAACTAATAAAGGTTCCATTGAGCAAAAAAATATTATTTGAAAAATTAGAAAACTGTCACCTTACTGCTGATTTGTTTATTAAAGGCAAAAAACGCAGAGTAAGTTTTACATCACAACCAAAGCCAATGCACAATGGCGGCGATGTTGATGAAAACGGTATTGTAGTTGTAAACGAGACAACACTAGAAAGCGATAAATAACAGCATGGCAAAGATAAACACAACATCAATTACAATAACACTTAGCGAACTAGTACGTGATGATGCTCCTGCAAGAGACATACTTACTGCTGACACAATTTCACAGTTAGAAGCAGTAATTACGCAACTAGCAACTGAAGGCGGAAGTGCGAACGTTCTTGTTGAACTAACAAAAGCAGAGTAACATGAAGTCAAGCAGTCTTGTACTAATACCTGAGACCACACATACCATTGGAACCGCCAGTGAAATTGTTGGTACTCGTCAAAAAGCTGTAGGCTATTATAAAGGGCAGGGCAACGGACAAAATATACGTTTTCAATGTAATGACTTTCCTGGTAATGTATATCTCTACGCCAGTTTAGATACCGATCCAAAAACATCTGATGAAACCGGAGAGATTCCGTATTTGCTAGCCACCGATTGGTTTCAAGTATTTGAATTTCCAGCAGACAGTTCAGATGGATCAACTCTTATAACTGCTGATACAACTTTTACAGTGTATGGAAAATACACATGGATTCGAGCAGTTGTAACAACATTTACAGAGGGCGTAATTGGCCCAATAACTATGAGCTACTAGGAAAGACAAATGGCATTAAAAAAGTTAGTAATTATACCCGGAGGCTTTCATCCGTTTCACGCAGGACACAAAGCATTATATGATGCCGCCGTTGCACAGTTTCCTAAAGCAGATGTATTCATTGCCGCAACAGATGATAAAAGCAACAGACCATTTCCTTTTAAATTAAAGAAAACACTTGCTGGCATAGCAGGCATACCAGCACACAGATTTGTACAAGTTAAATCACCATTCCAACCAAAAGAAATTACCGGCTTATATAATCCTGACGAAACACAATTAATTTTTGTACGTAGTGACAAAGACTCTGGTGTAACTCCGTTGCCAGGTGGCTTTAAAAAGGATGGAAGTGCAAGTTACTTGCAACCATTGAAGAGACAAAAGCCAGAGCCAATGACACAACACGGCTTTATGACTTATCTACCAACTGTACAGTTTGGCCCCGGAATGACCAGTGCTACAGAAATACGCGGCAAGTGGCCTGGAATGTCGCCAGAAGAAAAAGAAGACCTTATTGTTAACCTGTATCCAATGAACAGTAAGCCAATGATCAGCAAGGCAGTTGAAATATTCAATAACGTACTAGCAGAAGAAAAAGAACAAATTACAATGCCAATGGGATCAATTAAAAAAGCAATAGAAGAAGCAGATAAAAAATGTGGTCCAGGAGAATACTATTGCAGAATGAGTAAAAAGTGCAAGCCGATTCCTAAAGGTTATCATGTGATGCCAGATGGCAAACTAATGAAAGATTCAGAACACAAAGTAAAAGAAACACGTATCATCAACAAAGGCGATGAAGTTGCAATACTACCAGCAGGCGGTATGGGTTCACACAGTGAAGAAAGTTTGAAAAGCAATTTGGGCGACAAACTGCGTACACTTGCTGACATGCTTGAAGACGAGAACTATGACAACCTCGAGTATGTGATTTACAAATCAGGTGCTATGGAATCACTTGTTGGAGCACTAAGACAGTATCAAAGTTTTAAAAACAAACGTGGCGCTCGTCCAATTAAAAAAGACGTTGAGATTGATATAAGCAACGAATCAGGATTTTCAAAAGAGTTACCAACCATTGACCAAGAGATGGACAGTTACTTTAACAGTAGAAAGACAGAGACAGAAGATTACTTGCCAGAAGATGAAACACTACAAGAGTATGTGTTCCAAAGTCGTCCACTTAGAGTATTAGACAACATAGCAAGTCGCAATGATGTTGCAAAGTTTCCAATCAAATTTGATGATGGAACTACTGTAGAAGTTTCGCCAAAGATGGCAAAAAAGTTTATGAGTATCTACACTATGAAAGACACGGAGACACAAAAGCTAATTGATAAGAAAATAAGCCGTAAAGAAGTTTTTGTTAAAACATTTAACGAACTTATGAAGGGCGGACGTTCGACAGGACTAACAGTCGGCGATATCAGATAAATCTACACCACTGTAAATAAATCATTAAATACGTATATAACTATACACATGAGGAACCTATGGCTGATGAAACTAAAACAACTGGTGAAATAGTAAGTGACATGAATGCACATGCCATTGATCCGGCAGAAGATCCAAACAAAGTTCAGGTAAACATTGATGAGTTGAAAAAGACAAAGGTACATATTTGTATGCCTTGTTATGGTGGTATGTTAACTGAATCGACATTTATGAGTTTTGTACGTTGGGGTAATACTGCACGACAACTTGGTATTGATTTTACAGTTGAAACATTAACTAACGAAAGTCTTATATCACGTGCAAGGAATACTCTAGTTGCTAAGTTTTTGGCCAACAAGGAATCAACACACCTTATGTTTATAGACAGTGATATAGGTTGGGAGCCGTGGCATCTGTTATTGTTATTACATGCCGATAAAGATGTTATAGGGGGAATGTACCCACTGAAAGGTTTGCCTATCAAATGGTGTATTAATGCAGTAGAAAACGGTGAACAAGAAGACTTAGGTAGACTGATCGAAGTTTCAAAAACTGGCACAGGCTTTATGTGTATAAAACGTCATGTGTTTGAAAAACTAGTTGAACATCCAGCCACTGTTCCTTTTGTAAATGACATTGGGTTACCTGAAGAACTAAACAAAGACATGCGTACATTTTTTGATACTGATGTACGTGAAGGTCGATACTATAGTGAAGACTGGACATTCTGTGAAAACTGGAGAGACCTAGGTGGTAAAGTATGGGTAGACAAACGCATACTGTTAAAGCACACAGGTTCATATACATATGATGCTATAGGGCAGGATGCAACATATAGAGCACTACATGAAGAACTTAAAGACCATGCTCCTGTACAAGTTGATCCTGATCTCGGAAAGATAGAAACTGGTATGCCTGAGCAACAGGCTAGCCTTCCTCCCGAAAGACGTAGTGCAAAAGTACTTGCCAAGACCACAGGCAAGAAGAAAAAGAAAGCAAGTTAACAGTGAGACTATTTACATTTGGATGTAGTTTTACTAATTATCATTATCCGACATGGGCTGACATTCTTGGCAAACAATATGAATATTACGAAAATTGGGGCCAAGGAGGACAAGGTAACGAGTTTATTTTTAACTCGTTAAACGAATGCCATGTGAAAAATAATATCACATCAGATGATACTGTCATTATCATGTGGGCAATCATTTACAGAAACGATCTTTACCGAGATAATGAATGGTTGTCCGGCCCAAAATATCAGTTTGATGAAGCAGACGATCCAAGAGGAACTTTTATAAAAAATATTGCATTCATAAATGCAGTAAAGATTATGCTAGAATCTTTTGGATGTAAGTATTATTTCTTATCACTGGTACCGGTTGATATTGATTTATTAGACCTAAATCAAAGTAAATCTACTGACTTAAAGGACAATATAAGCGATATAAAAAATTGTTACAAACAATGTCTCGATGTGATACGGCCTAGCGTATACGAGATCATATTTAATTACGATTGGAATAGTAGAAAATTTGCTCCAAAAAACTATAGTACCACAAAAAATAGAATTGATTTTCATTCATCAACTGCAGAACACTTAGAATATTTAGATGCAGTATTGCCTGAAATACAAATTGATAATAGCACTAGAAACTGGGTACAACAAGTGCAAGAACATCTTATTCAAGATCCAAAAGGTGAAGATCCTTTTGACTTATCTCGATACCGGCCATGGGTAAGAACCTTTGTCAAAGATGACCCACCGTTGTGGGAAATGAAACCAATAAACAGATTATAGTGACCATAAATACGCTGTTATGAAAGCAACCTGGTTTGAAAACAAAGAATTAATTACCCTGTACACAGACCCTGCGTACTTTGGCGCAGACGTACCTGACAGTTATCAAAAACGTCCTAGCAAACCTGTGAGTGTGGATAGTCTGTTTGGCTACGAGCCTGCAAGTAAGATGGACGACATACATCACAAAGATAGTATGCTTAAAATTGCACTGCAAATGAAAGCAGGAACTTGGAATGGTCCGCCTATTGTTGTACGCAAAGATCCAAAAGGATATCAAGTCTTAGACGGACATCATAGAATGCATGCCGCTCGTAAAGCAGGCATAGACACACTTGATGCAGTGATAGTAGATAGAGAAGACATCAAATACTCAGATGAAGTCAAAGAACAACAAGCAAACGAAAGTTATAGTGCCAACGAGATTGATGCCCTTTATGCAGAATGGGATCATGAATACCCTGTAGAATATGCAGAATTTTTAGGTAAAACATTTGGTTCGCCAGACGAACTAACTAAAGAACAAGCAGTTTGGCATAACAAAGACGGATTCAAAAGAATTGTTGTAAGAGATGAATACATATTGCATGGCTCACCAGCACCACACTATGACTTTGTGTACTGTTATATTGACTTAGAAGTGCCAGAAGAACTTAGTGATGAACTTGCAGAATGTTCGGGTAGTATATTAATCGACCATCTAAAAAATACAGTTGGTGCTAGATGCGGAAGTTTAACTGCAAACGCAACAACATTAAATTTTGTTTTAGACGTCGTCGCAGGCAGAGTAGAGCCAACAAAAGAAGAATATGAAAAACGTATTTTAGACATGAAAGATATGTTTGCCCAAGATGAAATGTACGAATTGGATTGGTGGGAAGATAATGCCGGAGATGCAGATCCAGATAATCCTTTTTATGCTGAAGATTTAAAGGAAGCCTCAGGCTACATACCAACCAAAGCACAAGCAAACGATCCAAGATTTAAAACTGCACTCACAGTTGATGTACGTCCTGGTGCAATACAACGTAACATAAAAGCACTAGGATTAGATACCAACATGGATCTGATTAACAAAACCAAACCAAATAGAAAACGCAAAAAATCATTAGCCGAAAGCCTGATGGAAAAATATCAAATGTTCAAAGAAGAAGACCTAGTTGAAGTCGATATGTCAAGCAGTGCATTACGCAGTTGGGCAAAGAGTGAAATGGCACAAGGTGTAAATGCCGGCTTTGAATTAGAACTTATATTTGCAGATACCGAGCGTGATGAAGACGAATACTCTGACGAAGCAAACATGGACTATGACGAGCCAATTGGCACACTGGAGCAGATTGTAGACTTTTATGACGGTGATAATTATGCTTGGGAAAGTCTACAACCAGTAGACGACGAACGATTTATTGCAGTAGTAACCGATGACCTCATGGAATATGAAAGCGAACAATTTTTTGATTGGTGGAACGACAATGGTGAAGAAATGGTCCGCGATGAAATGGAAAGAGAATTTGATAGAGAACCAACTGACGAAGAGTTTGAAGAAGAGTTTGAAAACGAAGGAGAGCTATTTACCCGTGTACGTGAGGATGAACAAGACAAGCACCGAGAAGATATAACTTGGGCACAATTTTGGGAAGCACACCAGGTAGAATCCATGGCCGATCTCCTAAACAAATACGATTTAGTTTGGCCATATCAAATGGGTAGCATGGGCGGAAGTCTACCTATCGAAGGTTGGGCCGAAGAGATAAGTCGTATAACTGGTAAAGGAACAAACGTAAGTGCTACATACCACGGAAGTCCCAAAGTAGCGGGCAAATATACTATTGAACCAGACAGCAGTCTAACTGCTGACGAAGAGCCTGACAGTGGATACGAATTGGTATCACCTGTAATGCCTCTCGACGAAGCACTGGATCAATTAGGCAAACTATTTGATTGGATCGAAGAACAGGATGGAGATATCTACACAAACGATAGCACCGGACTACATATGAACATAAGTGTACCGCAAGGCAACGATATAGACTATACAAAACTTGTATTATTCTCAGGTGACAAGTACATACTTGACAAATACAACAGGCTCAGCAACAACTATGCAGACAGTGCATTAGGACAGTTGGAAGCTCGTGCTAGTCAAATGTCTCCTGAAAGAGCCGCAGAAGCAATGCAAAAAATGAAAGACAACTTAGAAGACACTGCTGAAGAATATGTACGTGCTGGCACTGGCGGAGCAAAGTACACAAGCATACACATTAAAGATGGATATATTGAATTCCGTGGTCCAGGTGGACGGTATACTGATAAAAGTTTTGGCGAAACTATGAATACAATGTTGAGGTTTGCACGAGCAATGACCATAGCTGCTGATCCACAAGCATACAGGCAAGAATACCAAAAGAAATTGTATAAAACTTTAAGCAAAGGTGGCCAACAAGAACGTACTAT
>Ga0209535_1001356_pt1 | contig 16797 bp, 21 predicted proteins | sample LinPmetageLP28_FD_184041 | JGI IMG/M metagenome (GOLD analysis project Ga0209535, IMG submission 184041) | Marine viral communities from the Pacific Ocean - LP-28 (SPAdes) (version 2) | ecosystem: Environmental > Aquatic > Marine > Oceanic | place: Pacific Ocean | collected 2009-08-22 | reverse complement strand
TAACAGATAGAAAATTTATTGTGAGGCCACACCCAAACAATGTTGCAAGTATTGATTCACGTAGAGACGAACTTCCCGATGATGTAGAAATACAGTTCACGCAGAAACACTTTGCAGGTGATGAGAAAAAGCACTATAGATTTCATTTCCAAGAGGCTTTAAATAATTGTCATGCTTTTATTACTCACAATTCTACTGCCTGTGTCGATTCCTGCATTCGTGGAATCCCTACCTTTGTTACCTCAGATCTTGCACTTTGTTGGCCAGTAGCAAACACAAATTTAAACAACATAGAAACTCCCGAGTATCCTGATAGGACACAATGGGTAAACGATCTTGGATACAAGATGTGGAGTATAAAAGAAATCAGAGACGGCACAGTATATAAAAGATTCAAACAAAGGCTAGGTCTTTAATGAAAACATTAACAGTTGTTACTACGTTCCCTCCTAATAGATGGAATGCATATGCTAAAAGAATGCTACAAAGTCATATTGATTTTTGGCCCGAGGATGTAATGATACATGCATACCACGAAGGTGATAAACCAGACTTCAATAACGAAAGAATAAAATACATTAATATAGAGGAAGTAAATCCAGAACTAGTAAAATTCAAACAAAGACACAAAGACGATCCTGTTGCCAACGGCGAGATTACAGAGATAGCAGGTGGTGTGAGAAGAGATCCTAACGCTGGAAAAAATGATAAAGGAAAGGGTTCTTATCTTTGGGACGCTATTAGATTTGCTCATAAAACGTTTGCTGTTGATCATGCTATCAAGAACGCTGGCACGGACTATGTGCTGTGGTTAGATGCCGACACATACACGTTTAGACCAATAACAAAAGATTTTGTCATGGGCCTTTTGCCTGAAACAAAACTTGTAAACTTTTTAGGACGTGGAGAAAAATATCCGGAGTGTGGTTGGGTATGCTACAACACAAGACATCCTAAGGTGGACCAATTCATGAAGTATTGGACAGATATGTATATTAACGATACAATATTTCAAGAACTAGAATGGCACGACAGTTATTTGTTTTGGCAGTGTGTAAAACGTATTGCACCCGATGATGGAGAAGATATAGGAAAAGGTGCCGGGGCCAAAGGACATCACGTGTTCATTAACAGTGTGCTAGGTGCATATATTGATCACATGAAGGGCAAAAGAAAAGTAAAGGGCAAAAGTAGTAAAAGCGATTTGCGTGGCGATAGACACGAGTCTTACTGGCAAAATGTAGAATCTTATGATCCTTTTAGTGGTATAAAGTTTGATCCTAAACAGGCAGATGACATCGTAAACAAAGTTGCTAAAGGAAAGCAAGGAAACTGATGAGAGTAGAGGTATGGACAGAGTATGGGCCACAAAATTCAAAACCTATATTTGATGCCTTCGTAAAAAGTCTTAAAAGTGCTGGTGATACTGTATATCTAAATAAGTCAGCCAATGCCGATGTGGCAGTGATTTGGAGTGTGCTATGGCGTGGTAGAATGGAACAGTATAGAAAAATTTGGAATGACTACAGAAGTCAAGGCAAGCCTGTGATAGTGTTAGAGGTGGGAGGACTGAGAAGAAACGAAAGTTTTAAAATAGGAATCAACGGTATCAACAGAGATGCCGATTTTGCCAACCAACAGTTCGACAACAAACGTTGGCCACTTTTCAAACACACACTCAAACCATGGAATCCAACCGGCGATATGATTGTTATATGTGGACAGCACGATGCGTCAGAACAGTGGAAAGGTCTTCCTAGGATGGAGCAGTGGATAGTACAGCAGATACGTGAAATCAGAAAATACACTTCGAGACCAATATTAGTGAGGCCACACCCGAGAAATATCATACAGTTCAAGGAGAATGAATTTGAAAACGTGAAAGTGAGATTACCCAAGAGAGATTACAGGACATATGATGACACAGACTTCAAGGTAACTTTAGAACGTACATGGGCAGTTGTGAACCATAGTTCTAACCCTGCAATGGAGGCCGTCATTAGAGGCGTACCTGTATTTGTTTCTGAATCAAGTCTGTGCCATGATGTTGGTAACATAAACCTAGCAGATATAAACACACCAGCGATGCCTAGCAGGATGAATTGGGCCAACAGATTAAGTTATACTGAATGGTTCAAGGATGAGATAGAGGCAGGCCTGCCATGGGCAAGGATAAAGAAAAGACTCGAGGAGAAATATCTCAAATGAAGATAATAGATAATTTTTTGGACAAAGAGGATTTCAAGGACTTACAAAATATTGTACTGTCAACAGAGTTTCCGTGGTTTCTAAATCATGGAATAAGTTATAAAGGCGACGATAGCGGTATTATGTTTACCCATCTCATCTATAAAAATGACACTTTCAATAGTTCGTTCACGTTGGGCGGCCTAGATATATTCAAGAAAAAATTAAACATAGTCTCTCTGGTCAGAGCCAAAATAAACTTCCTATATAAAACACCAAAAATAATAGAACACCATTCACACATCGATATAGAAAATCCACCAAACGATCTTAAGACAGCAATACTATATCTCAACACTAATAACGGATACACTAAATTTGCCACAGGTGAAAAAGTTGATAGCGTTGCAAACAGACTAATTACCTTTAAAGGAAACCTCGAACATTTTGGCACAACAAATTCATGTGAGGTTCCTTACAGAGTTGTTTTTAATTTAAATTATTTTTAATATGAAAACTATAAAAATTGGCGGTAAGCCGGAAATAAATCCAATTGAGTGGACACCATACGCAGGTGAGACTATTATCTTAAACACAACAATACGTAAAGGAGAACGTATACAGGAAACAGGATTCTTCGAAGACAAAGTCAAAGCAGTACCCAGAGGCAATGCATATTGTATAGGTAATGGCCCTTCACGTAAAGGATTCGACCTAAACAGACTAAAGGCAACAGGGCAGACGTACGGATGTAATGCATTGTACAGAGACTTCATGCCTGACTTCATTTTCTCCGTAGACACCAAGATGTCAGTGAAAATGTGTGAGGACGAAGTGGGAATGAAAACAATACACTATGCGCCATCTCTCGAAGTTAACAGGAAACAGAACAAAGGTATGATGCATCTCATTCCTAATAACCCCCACTGGATATCAGGTAATGCGGCATTCTGGACGGCCGGTGTGCATGGGCACAAGAACATCTATCTGATAGGCTATGACTTCAGAGAGTATGGCAAGGAACAACTAAACAACATCTATCAAGATACAGAATGTTATGGCGAACGACACGACGACAAGATCTTTGAAGGATGGTTGAAACAGTTCCGAGACATGTTAAAAATGAGACCTTATGTGAACTACACAGTGGTGCATGACAATCCTCCCGAGTACATGAACCATTTGCAGACAGGCACCGACCTGGGTAACAGTAGAGTTATAACGTATGCGGAGTTTGAAAAAGTGTTAACACCTTGATAAGTTTAAACCGGCAATCTTAAACTTATTTTTCCAAGCAAAAAAGTTTGAATTGTGATTCGAATACGGATCCTTGACCCAAGTCATTTGATACAGGTGTACCATCTCGTGTGCTAGTGTCTCTATGAAATCCTTCCATGTAGGAAATTTGAGATGTATCTCTATGTAATATTCTACATCAATATGATAAGGTATAATTCTCTGATCAAATTTACCTTTAGGTGTTTTTCTGTTATCCCACGTGGCTACACATCTGCCCCAGTCCTTGTGTAAATTCTTAACAAATAAAGGTACACTTGGTAATCTATTATTGAATAATCCTCTATTCAATACTCTGAACCAATGGTGTACTTGTTCTTGCGTGGGTCTAAAACCAACTGCATTTTTGTGTCTAGTCGCAGTGTTTTCCAACTTGATCTTTAGTTGTTTCTTAACATTAACGCTCTTATTTTTGTACTTTTTCATGGTTGACAGTATTACCAGTTGTGTTATAATATACTAATAATTATCTAAATTACCGGATATAGAAATGCAGTCAGATTTACCAAAAACTATTAACGAAGCACTTAAAATACTAGCATATAATGATTATTTTTGGTCAGATCCCCAAAAAAGTCATATTAAGCCACACCCTAAGGACAAAGCAACTGTGACATCGTTGGCAGAGTCGCAGTATCCATGGACAGAGAAGCAGGGTAGATTAGCCCTAGTGATTCTCAAAAGATACCTAACAAAGTTCCAATCAAACGGCATGGACATTAAAGAACTGCTGAACAGTCCTAGATATGACGACGACTTTCGTGTTATCAGTTTCGATAAAAGTATAGAGAAATACATCGATGACGACGACGTTACTAGAATAGAATTGAAATTTCCATATCATAAAAAAGTTATACAACTGATCAGATGTGTTAAAGACAGACGTGGAATGCCTGCAGGATACAGTCAGTATGATGGAGAATCAAAGAAATGGACTTTCCTACACAGTGATGTAACAGCATACTACCTAACACTAATAGCAGTGAGATACGATTTCAAATTCAGTGACGACAGTCTACTAAACGATTACGAGGAAATAAAAAAAGAAATAATAAAACACAAGAAACCAACGGCGAGGCTTATTGGTGGGGAGGTTGTGCTGAACAATGCTCCAGAATCATTGCAAGAGTATTGGGACAATAACCTAAAAGGCAAAACAGTAATAGAACAAGTGGACTCGTTGAAAAATTTTGCTATAAAAACAAATGGTATAGACGTGCCAGCAGAATCATTATTAGCGAAAAAGATAGCACACAACAACTACCATAAGTTATGGATAGATTCAAAAACATTTGCAAAACACGAAGTTGTCAAAGGACTTGTAGAACTGAACTGTTTCCCTTTGCTCATGCCCGTGAGTGGAGATATACATATGGAAGAGGATGTTCGAAATTTTTGGGAATGGCTGAATGTTTTTAAATCCTATAAAATTGATATCCTAAACGATTGTTCTTGGGGGTTTGATGTTAAGGAACCTGTGTACCAAAAAGACTACAAGGATGATAAAAGAAATGAGAGAACACTGCTGATCAGGAACGATAGGTCACAAGAGTTTTTCCAAAATCTCTATGAGTTGCACCAAATGAGTAAGCAGTTCAAACTAATAAGCGATAATACCAAAGTTATATTTGTGAGGAACAGAATACCGAGAGCATTGATTAAAAGTAAAATAAGAGCCAAGGCATCGCTAGTGGCAGTCGGTGGTGGTTATTATGCCTCAGGCACAGACAATCTAAAAAGACTTCTTGAGAATCTTCCAAAAAAGTTGTATTATAGTGATCACCAACCGAGTAGTTTTGATTGGCATGATCATGTTATAGCAAAAATATGATCGAGTTTGTAATCATACTCTTTGTTGGTCTTGTTATGTACAGGTGTTATAAAAAATTATGAGTTCGTGTAAACTAGTAATAAAAGACGAAGTAAACGTAAAGTTTGAGAATCTATCTCTCGAGTGGAGGAAGAGGCTATCCAATAAATTCAAATATGAGATACCATATGCAAGGCATCTGCCAGCAGTTAAACTGGGCAGGTGGGATGGAAAGATATCCTTCTTTGGGTTAGGTGGAACTACATATCTAAACCTTGTGGATCAAATATTGCCAATACTCGACGAAGGTGGGGTGTACGTGGACTTTGAGGATCAAAGAGTGAAACACAATTTTGAATTCAACTCCATCGATAAGAACTATCTCTCACATATTAAGTGGCCAGAGAAACATCCATGTGCTGGACAACCTGTCGAATTGCGAGACTATCAAGTAGAGACAATAAACAAATTCATAGAAAATCCACAATGCATACAAGAGATTGCCACAGGTGCGGGAAAGACAATTATTACCGCGGCACTGTGTCAACTGGTTGAGCCATATGGACGTACACTAACCATAGTGCCAAACAAAAGTCTAGTGACACAAACAGAAGAAGACTTTCTTGCTTGTAATTTAGACGTGGGGGTGTACTACGGAGACAGGAAGGAACTAGGAAGGTTTAACACAATAGCAACATGGCAATCATTAAACGTGTTGGAAAAGAAGAGCAAGGACGAACATTCAGAAGCATTTGCAGAAGCAATAAAAGGAATCAACACAGTGATAATAGACGAAGTACACATGGCCAAGGCAGATGTGCTTAAAAGATTGTTGACTGGACCGTTTGCACATTGTGGAATACGTTGGGGACTAACAGGAACAGTGCCTAAAGCAGATTACGAGTTCATGGGCTTGAAGTGTAGCATAGGTGACGTCACACACAGAATACAAGCAAGTGAATTGCAAGACAAGGGTGTACTCGCAAACTGTCATGTAAATGTTTTACAGACACAAGACCATCCACAGTTCAAAACATATGCAGAAGAGTTGAAATGGCTAACTACGGATAGTACCAGAATGGGCTGGGTGGCTGACACAATAAAAGATATTTCAACATCGGGGAACACATTAATTTTAGTAGACAGGATATCCGCGGGCGAAATACTAAACAAAAAGTTGAAAGACTCAGTGTTCATTTCGGGGTCAACTAAAAATCTAGAAAGGAAAGAACACTACGATGAAGTGTCTACAACACAAAATAAAATCATTATCGCAACTTATGGGGTCGCATCCGTTGGAATTAATATTCCTAGGATATTCAATCTTGTTCTTATTGAACCTGGTAAATCATTCGTAAGGGTAATACAAAGCATAGGAAGAGGCATTCGTAAGGCAGAGGACAAAGACAATGTGCAGATATGGGATATTACCAGTAGTTGCAAATTTGCGAAAAGACACCTAGGGGCAAGGAAAAAGTTTTACAAAGAGGCCAATTACCCGTATAATATAGAAAAGATAGATTATGAAAATCCTTACATTAGATAACAGAACTTATAAACTAGAAAAAATACCCGAGTGGGTGGACGAAGATTTGAGATTTGCTGTGCTTGACAATTCAAATCCAGACGAACCAGACTTCTTTTACATACCCTTGATATTTTTAGAGAGCTTCAATTCGCCGGCGGCGGTACTGGAGATCGGACCGTGGAAGATTAAAATGCCATTGGATTGGAAGATGTTGATCGGTGAGGCCGGACAACAAGAGATGCATGTGTTACCAATAACAAGTTTGAACGATAGAGGATTTGATGCATTCACTTTCAACCCTCTGTCTAGTACTAAACCAGACTTCTATCCCATAGATATTGTGGACATATACACAGAAGTCAAGTGGTACTTTCCAAAAATTAAATCAGGACAGATGTTGGCCGTGCCTTTATCGAATGGACCTAAGCCTATGTGTGCTTACTTTGTTAAAGATATTTCAAGACAATGCGAACAGATAGATTATGGCTCAGTCTGGTAGGAGAACAATAAAGATAGAAGCACCCATCATGGTTACAAACGATAAGATAGCCGTGTGGATGGATCAAGGAGAATGGTGCAGGGATTTCTTTGATTGGCTCTCCAAGAACAAGTTGAACAACAAACTTTCAGGTTTACAACATATGCAGAGTAAAATAAAATTAACTTTTGTTACAGCACAAGACTGTACAATTTTTGGATTAAAATATGCCGGCAGAAAAAAATAGGAAATTTTTTGATCTGAGAAACGGACTTAAGGCCGTTGATTTCAGAAACAAAGATTACTTCGACAGAATAGATGACAAAGAAAAATCACTGTATTCACCTTATATGCTGATGAGATATGTTTCAAGCACCTCATCGAAAGACAAGTTCTTTGTTGAACACTATGTAGAAATGGTTAACGAATGTGTTAACAAACACTGCTTTACACTAGGCAAACACAAAAAATTATTATGGATACTTACTGCCATGTGTGGCGGACTACAACAGCAGTTCCATCCGTGGATCAAACCCATGAAGAGAGTACCAAATAAATCCTTGAAGAAATTGCAGGAAGTATACCCTAACTGGAAGGAAGCAGACCTAGAAACACTGGACAAAGTAATAACTGACAGAGAGCTGGAGGAGTTATTAGAGGCACATGGCATCAAAATTTAAATGTACATACTGTGGCAAGGAGTTCGCTAAAGAGAGAACATTACAGGTACACCTATGTGAGCCGAAGAGAAGATATCTACAAAGAGATGAGAAATGGGTAGTCAATGCGTTCATGGTGTTCCAAAGATTCTATCAGATACACCAACACAACAGCAAAACAAAAACGTATGACGATTTTGTAAAGAGTGCATACTACAACGCATTTGTAAAATTCGGTCGTTTTATTATGCATATCAATCCATTGTATCCCGACAAGTACATAGACTACGTGTTACTGTCTAAGATAAAATTAGATCACTGGGCCAGGGACGATCTCTACGAAGTATACCTAATCGAAGCCATGAAGTCGGAACCTGTGGAATCTGCGTTACAAAGAAGCATTGCCACAATGATGGACTGGGCAGAAGAACAAAATGCTCAATGGTCTGATTACTTTAGATTGGTCAACACCAACAGAGCCGTTCAACATATACAACAAGGAAAAATTAGTCCATGGCTACTGCTAGGTTGCGATGCAGGCAAAAGGATGTTAAAATCATTTAACGACGAACAATTACAAATGATTGAAAGATTTATAAACACAAGTTTCTGGCCAAGCAAAATGAAAAGTTATCCGGCGGATCTAATGTTAGTGAAAGAAACGGCAAAGGAGGCCAAGATTGTCTAAGATTGATTTAGAAATATCAGATAATTTAGAATTCGATGATGGCGATTGTGCTATCATTATAAAGGAAGATGGGTCAATAGGCAGAGTTATAATGCCACAGATGACCACAGAAAAATTAAACACAGAAGGGTATAGAAAGTTGTTGGACGTACTAGATGTACTGCAACCAGGTGCCAAAGAAAAGTTTATTAAACACGGAGAGAAAGAGAAAGGAAGTATACACTAATGGGTAAACATCTAAAGACATCGATGGACGAAAAAGTGATAGAATATCTTGCTATAGAACTGTATAAGAAAGATCCTTTGAATTTTGTATTGAATAAATTTATGTCCATGAAAAACGAAGAGGGGTATAATTTAACAAAAACTATTAACAAATTTAAAGAGACAGGCGAACATCCTGATCATTACAACACAGACGGTACTTGGAAGTATCCTAGTGGTAAGATAACATTTGAGGAGTTTAAACTTTAATGCCTGATGTTGACATAGACTTTTTTGACAGAGATGGGGTTTTGAAATTATTCAAGCACACCCCGGCATCGATGATCAAAGAAGACAAAACAGAAAAGCACAAGACTGGAGTGTACTTCCATGCTGTGCCTGAACATCCGGTTACAGGACATGCATCATTGGATTACAAGAATGCAGAGGATCGAGGGTATTTCAAAATAGACATGTTGAACGTTAATATTTACAAAAATATCAAATCAGAACAAGAACTTGTAGAACTAATGATACAAGAACCAGATTGGGATATGCTGAAGGATCCAAAGGTGGTCGAAAATCTTTTTCACCTAAATGGCCATTTCAACATAGTGTCCAAACTAGAACCTAAAACTATCGAACAACTTGCGGCTGTATTAGCAATCATACGTCCTGCTAAACGAGGACTGATGTACAAGGACTGGATGGACATAATGAAAGAAGTATGGGTCAAACCAACAGACGGCAGTTACTTTTTTAAGAAGTCACATGCGGTTGCATATGCACAGGCGATTGTGGTGCAGATGAATTTGGTCAGCAGAGCTAAATATAGTTTTGATGCACCATCAAAAAACTAAGAAAAAAAAATCCAAAAAACGCAGTAAAAGAATCACCAAAAAAGATTGGTATGAGAACGCTTATGATCCTACCAACCCGTTGACAATATATTTTGCGAAGTATATTAATAAAGACGGAAAAGTTTAAACGGGTCTTCTTACTAACTGTATAGTTTTCCTTTTCACCCGTTTCTTCGAAATTTCAGAAAGTTTAACAGTAGGTCCATGAACAATTTCCACATCCTTTGAGTTGAGAGTAACCAAAGTTGTTCTGAAATACCTGAATTCACCTTTTAGGAATATGTTGATCGGTAGTTTGCGATTTGACTCGTGCCACCAAGTTTCTCCGCACTTGAGATATCTCATCTTATCTTGCGGTAACATAAGCCTACCATAGTCATAGAAACTGATCACGTTGGCATCCTCATTCTGTATAATGCCTACAAACTCCAGATCGCCCTTTCTAATTAGGCTTAAAAAAGGGAACTTGTCCCTCAGTGTGTTAAAAATTTCGTTCATACTCTATCTATAAATACTGTTAAATATGTATTATGCAAACAGTACAAAGGTATTTAATAAATCAATTGGTAATTGCCTACATAAGTGGTTATCATGGAAGGAACTCAAAAGTGTACGATAGACGGTTAACTTTACATAGGGGAGTATCAAACCCTGTCACATTCACATTCAAGAATGAGGATCAGAAGGCCCAGAATATTACAGCAAAGAAGTATGAGTTCAACATGATCGACACAGAGTCCAAAAAAGCAGTTCTCACTAAAACACTGACAGTGCTAGACGATGGCTCAACAGTAAGCACTAGGGGAGATGCTAGTTGTACAATCACAGAAGGCGATCTATTAAAACTAGATGCAAAGTTTTACAATTTTTCAGTAAGTGATGTTACTGATGCAAACAATCCTCAAATTACATATGCATCCACCGGCTACGCGGCCGCTGGCACAATAGAAATACTGGACGGAGCATATGCTCAATTTGCCGATAGTACATCCGTAACTGCATTCACCCTAGCAACCAACACATTCACATCAAGTGCGATACCTGGTAGACCGAGTGTCAACAATAATACAGCACTACACACAATCGCAATATATCCAAAAGGCTTCACTGGCACAGTGACAGTACAAGGCACAATGGAATCTAGTCCAACCACTGACAATGATTACTTTGATATTACCACATCAAGTCTATCAAGTTCATCAAGTGTTTCAACACTAAACTTCACTGGTGTTTACCAAAATGTGAGATTCAAAGCGGTAAGATCAACTGGCACCACAGGCCGTATTGACAAAATCCTATATAGACAGTAAAATATAGTTTATGAACCTGATCCAGTCTACTATTCTGACGAGTCTTCCTGCGGGAAGGAAAAAGACCCCAAGCGGATGGGTGTCCTTCAATGCACCTTGTTGTGTACACAACGGTGAAACAGCGGACAAGAAAAAACGTGGCGGTATAATGACCAGTGCCGATGGCACTGTAAGTTATCATTGCTTCAACTGTGGATTCAAAGCAAGTTATGTTATAGGACGTAAACTAACCTACAAGATGAGACAGTTCATGAGTTACATCGGTATACCAGATGACACTGTGAGAAAATTAGCCATCGAGGCCATGCGTGAGGAAGAAGGAGATGTAAAATACGAAAAGAAAAAATTTATCACATTTAAAAATAAATCACTGCCCAAGAATGCACACAAACTAGATACGTGGCTAGAAAAATATGTAGCAAACGATCTAACAGAACCACAATGGAAAAAGATCGATGAGTTACTAAAATACTTGGAGAGCAGAGGTATAGGTGCAGACTGGTATGACTTTATGTACTCGCCCGATCAGGTGTGGGACGTGAACAAAAGATTGCTCATACCTTTTTACTGGAGGGGTGATGTTGTTGGATTTACAGGTAGGATGTTTGAACAATCTGATAAGGTCAAATACTACACAGACGTACAACCAGGTTATGTGTTCAACATGGATGCACAGGACTGGTCAAGAAAGTTTGTCATTGTTACAGAAGGACCGTTTGATGCAATCACCGTTTCTGGCGTGAGCATACTGGGATCGGAGATAAATGATACACAGCGAGAGCTCATAGACGGATTGGGTAGACAAGTAATTGTTGTACCAGACAGAGATGCTCCGGGAGAGAAACTGATTAATCAAGCAACAGAATTTGGATGGAGTGTAGCATTTCCTGAATGGGAAACTGGAGTAAACGATGTTGCTGATGCTGTAATGAAGTACGGGAGGCTATTTACAATACAATCAATATTGAAAACAACAGAGTCAAGCAAACTAAAAATAGATCTTAAGAGGAAGATGTATGGATAAGAACATAAATGTGTTTGGTAACTTATTTTTAGATTGGATTAATAAGAAAAATCAATTATAATATTACAATGGCTGATTATAAAGAACAACACTCGCAGGCTAAGAACTATTCATTTGATGTGCAGAAATTGTACATCGAGATGTTATTGGCAGATGCTGAATCGTTTGCTAGAGCACAAAATATTTTTAAACCGGAATCATTTGATCGCAAACTGCAACCTATTGCAAAGTTCGTTAAGGACTACATGGACGAATACAAAGTAATGCCAGAGGTCGACATTGTAAACGCAGAACACGATATCAAATTGAAAACAGCAAAGGATCTGGATCCGGCACACTTCAACTGGTTGTTGGACGAGTTTGAAACATTCTCAAGACACAAGGCACTAGAACATGCAATACTGTCGTCTGCGGACTTATTGGAGAAGGGAGATTATGCTCCTGTCGAAGACATGGTCAAAGAGGCAGTCAATGTTGGGTTAACACGTGACTTGGGTACAGACTACTTTGAGGATCCAAAAGGAAGACTTGAGGCACTCAAGGCAAACAACGGACAGGTCAGCACTGGCTGGGCTAACTTAGACAAGAAACTGTTTGGCGGTTTCAACCGTGGAGAACTAAACATCTTTGCAGGTGGATCAGGCGCAGGTAAGAGTTTGTTCTTACAGAATCTTGCAGTGAACTGGGCACAGGCTGGTCTGAACGTTTGTTACATATCTTTTGAATTGAGTGAACAACTCACAGCGATGAGACTAGATGCAATGATGACAAACATTCCAACCAAGAAAGTTTTTCCCGAGATAGAAAACGTTGAGATGAAAGTGAAAATGTTAAAGAAGAAATCAGGTAACTTGCAGATCAAATACTTGCCAAGTGGTAGTAATGTGCTAGATGTAAGAACATATCTCAAAGAACTAGAACTTAAAAACAAAGTAAAAATAGATTGCATACTGATCGACTACTTGGATCTAATGATGCCAAAGAGCAAAAGGATAAGTCCAGCAGACTTATTCATTAAGGACAAATATGTTTCGGAAGAACTAAGAAACTTGGTGGTTGAAAAACATTGTGTACTAGCAACAGCATCACAGTTGAACAGAGCAAGTGTCGAGGAAATAGAGTTTGATCATTCTCACATATCGGGTGGACTATCCAAGATACAGACTGCTGATAACGTGATTGGTATATTCACAAGTAGAGCAATGAAGGAACGTGGCAGATATCAAATACAGTTCATGAAGACTAGATCCAGTTCGGGTGTTGGACAAAAAGTGGATTTAGAGTTTGATGTGGACAGTTTAAGAATTAGAAGCCTAGACGAAGACGAGTCGCAGAGCTACAATCAGCAAGGCAAGAACAAAATATATGATTCATTAAAGCAGACATCTAAAGTAACTAGCAGTGACACACCTAAAGATGCCAGATCAGATGTTCCTGATCCCACAAAAGGCGACACTATTGGCAAAGTCAAGGCCACAGTCGAGGGCGGCAAACTAAGACAACTGTTGAACGAATTACACTCAGACGAAGAACAGTAAATATGAGTGTATGCATACACTCACTATACCCACACCCATAGAATTAGCGTTCGAACCAATAAATCTTTGTAATGCAAGATGTTTTTGTTGTCCATATACCTATTTGGAAAAAGACAAGGAGTACAGAGGCAAGAGGATGTCAGAAGAGCAAGTGAGGACAATCATTGGACAATTTGCTGATGGTATAAAAGAACACGGAATAAATCCGGATCACACTGTTGTGAAGCCATGGAGATATTCTGATCCGCTAGTGAATCCCCACATGGAATTGGTTTTTGAACTTTGCGAGAAGCACGGTCTAAAAATAAACTTCACTACCAATGCTGTGAGTTTTGGTGAGGCAAAATGTAAACTTATACAAAAGTACATTCATACTATAAACAAAATTAACATATCTATAATAGGATTCAACAAACAAGAAATAAGAGAGTGGATGGACATAGATTGGGACGTCACTAGAGCCAGATTAAAAATGATACGTGACAAGTATCCTGCCATAAGCAAGATGATGATCATAGGTGTGAAGCACAAGATACAGCGTCCCACCAAGGAGCACTATACACCAATCGTAAATGAATTGCAGACACTCACACTAGGGAAAGTGAAGAAGAAAGCGGATTGGCTGGAAAGTAGAGTGGAGTGGAATGGTCTGCGTACAGATGATGTGGAGTTCCCAATATCTGAAAATCAATTTGTAAAAGGGTGTGCAATGGTCAACGGTAAGATACTGAGAACACTGGAAGTCCTGGTAGATGGTCAGGCAGTTCTCTGTTGTGACGATGCCACAGGCAAAACAAACTTTGGTAATGTATTCGACATAGGAATCAAGGGTGTTTGGAAAAATGTTTCAGAATATCACAAACAGATATTCAACATTGTGTATACAGAATCTAAAAAAAACATGATGTGTAACACATGCAGTAGGGCGAGGTTCGAATGGAGTGAGGAAAGAACTAAAATGATTTACGACGAACATAAAAAATATGTCTAAAAAAATTAAAACGGTCAAAAGCAAGAGCCAACTACAAACACTGCTATCAAAAGTAAGCAAAGGAAAAGACTTGCTTAATCAATGGATAGAACTCGATCCTATATTTGTTGGCGAACAACAATCAGCAGATTACATGATGAGCATACACAAACATCTGTTGGAATCTACTAGAGCAATAACACTCAAAGGTCATTGGTGCGAGTTTGGGGTAAGAGCAGGACGTAGTCTGAATTGGATGATAGACGAATACCCAGAACAAGTCATACATGCCTTTGACTCTTGGCAAGGACTGCCAGAGGATTGGAATCACGGCACAGGGAAGGTTGCAGACATGAGTTGTAATCCTCCTGTGGTACCTAGACACATCCAATTGCACAAAGGTTGGTTCAAAGACACAGTACCCACATGGAAAGAAAACAACGAAGGTCCTATTGCATTTCTGCACATGGACGCAGACATCTATTCATCAACTAAAGAAGTTCTTACGTTGTTGAACGATCGGATAGTGCCCGGCACTGTGATTACTTTTGACGAATTCTGTAATTTTAGACTGTCGGGAAAAATGAGCAAGTGGGAAGACCAAGAGTTCCTCGCACTAATAGAGTGGATGGATGGATGTCAGAGAAAAATCAAACCCTTGAATCGTAATTGGGCATATCAGGCAAGTTGTGTAGTACTAGATTAGATTATTCTGTTTAATAAATTTATATAACTCATCGGCCCATGCATGATGTCCTTGCTGGCTTGGATGACCGTCGTTTGCAGATTTGGTCCATTCGTTCTTTGCACAGAATTCAAAATGGCTTTGCACATAATCTTTATTCCTTACTTCAACCTTGTGCTGTGCCGATGACCTGTTATCTTTCTGCATCTGCACGTTTTCTTTTGCAAACTCACTGGTTTCAAAATTATAGAAATGTTTACGATCTATTTGGTCCTTTAATAATTTTAGATCCTGTCTTTGCTTTCCGTTTACCTCTGTTTCAGGAAGGTCATTTGTTAGTGCATGATAAAACACATAAGGAATATTGTGATACTTCAAGAAATATTGTAGTGATAATATGTTGGTGTAAAGTTTTACAGTACTAGACAACTCGAGGTCCATGTCCTCGTTACGCATAAAGAAGTCGTGTTGCCACAACTGCCAGGTGCTCCACTGGTAATCAAACTTCAACAGTTCGCCTTTGATCCCACCTTCTTTTTCTTTCGGAGTCACATATCCACTTACGTAATCCCATCTGTATCCTGTTGTCCATCCCACGCTTACAAAAGTGTCTTTCATTTTTTCTGGATTCTTGAAGAACCAGTGCATTGTGGTGTTGACAATCCTATCGTTGCCTCTGCCTCCCTTGGCCATGCTTATCGTTGGCTCGTCTATGTTCAATAACTTACCTAGTTGCTGATGACAACTGTTAAATTTTTTCCTTGTGCTGAAACTACAACCATTGCTTAAATGATATTTCATATGCTCTTGCTCACGTGTTCCCAACACTCCCCCGATTCAAACTCGTCTACACTCCATTGGCAATGTGCTATTTCGTTTGACCATTTTTTCTTTTCTCCTCTGTACGGGTGTTCAATTTCGGAAATGTCTTTGCTACTGACATCGTACACCATACTGCCTGTATCACAAGCAACATTTGGAATTCCGTTTATTACTGCATCTATGCCTGTGCCTGAACTGTAAGTAACTGTGCACCAAGCATTTTTTAGTTGTTCTGCTATGGGAACAAAGTTAGGCTTTGTGATATCTGCTTCTTGCCAGTGTACATCTGCTACTCTTAAAACTTGTTCTTTGAGTGTGTTGTGTAGACTAGACTTTCTATATAGTGGATGTGGTCGTATAATAATTTTCCTGTTGGTGTGTTTTCTTATATCATTGACTGTGTCTTCTGTCCATGCAAAAACATCTGCACCTCTCAGGCTGGCATCACCAACTTTCTGCATACAGAGTAAAATATATTCACCGTTCTCATTCCATACGATGTTAGGATCATATCCGTTTCGTTCAAACACTTTCACCGACCGGTCAGTGTGTATATGTTCAAATCCCCACTTGGCATCATCCCATAGGAATCCGTTTACACCTACCCTGAACTCGTTATGAAACGCTGTGTCTATCGGTCTACCAATCAACTGTGTTTCTAATTGTATGTAAGGCATGCCACTCTCTATGATCTTACCTTTACCTTGGTGTGTGGATCTACCCCTTTCTTTTTTGTAA
>Ga0209535_1001355_pt1 | contig 16807 bp, 32 predicted proteins | sample LinPmetageLP28_FD_184041 | JGI IMG/M metagenome (GOLD analysis project Ga0209535, IMG submission 184041) | Marine viral communities from the Pacific Ocean - LP-28 (SPAdes) (version 2) | ecosystem: Environmental > Aquatic > Marine > Oceanic | place: Pacific Ocean | collected 2009-08-22 | reverse complement strand
GTCAAATGATAACTGATTCAGGATTTGGTTCTGATACAGCTTATTCAACTAATAGTATACCTGATATTTCAGCACCTACGTGTTGGGGTACATTTGAACTAACAGCAGATTTAACACAAATATCTGGTACACCATTTTTAGCCGATACAACATTATATAAAGCAGATGCAACACAAATATAAAATTTAAACAATGGCTAAACAGGTTATTAATATTGGGACTACAGCAAACGATGGTACTGGTGATCCTATCAGAGATGCCTTTGACAAGGTGAACGACAACTTTACAGAACTCTATACAGACGATGCAGGTGATGTAGGAAGTATAACAGCAACAGCACCGATAGAAAGGGATTCAGCAACAGGAGCAGTAACTATATCTTTAGCTAATTTAGGTGTTACAAGTGGTAAACTTGCAGCAGATTCTGTTATAACAACAAAGATTCTAAATGACAATGTTACTTTTGCTAAATTAGAAAACAGATATACAGCACTTTCTGCTTTAGGTAGTGGAACAGCTTTTGCTTTAGATTTTAGTACAGCTACAACCTTTACAGCAACAGCAAGTGGAGCAGCTACATTAACTTTTTCTAATGCAGTACAAGGTCAAGTAATTGATTTAGTAATTACAGGAAACTTTGCTTTGACTTTTGCTGAAACAGGCTCAACTTTTAACAAGGTAGGTTCTACAACTTACGATGGTAGTTCAACAAACCTTATACAGATAATTTGTACAGACGATTCAAGTGGTGCAAAAATATATCACTACTCAATAGCAACTTATACAGCATCACAACCTCAATAGATTATGAAAGCAATAAAAACAGATAACGGACAGATAGTAACATACGGAAGGCTTCCTTTAGAATGGAAAGACGAAAACGGATTGCATTTAAACTTTAGAAAAACTGAAGATGCAACTGTATTTGGTTTTTATGATGTAGTAATACCAGAACACGATAAAGTAACTGAAGGCTTAAGTGAAATTAAGTGGAATGGTAAGAAAAAGATTTTTACTTATTCAGTAGTTAAAAAAGATGTAGAAGGTACATACGAGCATAAAGAACCTATAGTTGATGAAGATGGAAAGGCAGTTTTAGATGCAGATGGAGAACCTACTTATGATGTAACTACAAAACCCATTAACGATAAAGACAAGCTAAAAGCAGGGTATATAGAAAACATAAATGCAGAAGCAGGTAAAAGATTGCAGCCTACAGATTGGTATGTAATTAGAAAGGCTGAAAGAGATGTAACAATACCAAGTAATATAGTAGGCGATAGATTAGAACTTTTAAGTAGAGCAGATGAGTTAATAGCAGAGGTAAACGCTCTAACAACTGCCGAAGCATTATTAAAATACACTTATGAATTTTTCCCTGTCGTTATAGAAAAAGAATAAACTATGGCTATAAATAAAAGATTAATAGCAGGTGCGCCAACAGGCGGTGGTGGTGCTTGTACTACTAACACTTTACAAATATTAGGTGATTCATCTTGTATTGCTTATTATAAAATGGCAGATGCTACAGATGAAAGTGGCTCTTATAACGGAACACCTACTTCAGTTGATTTTAATGTAGAAGGTAAGTACGGATTAGCAGGAGGTTTTAATGGAACAAGTAGTCAAATAAATTTAGGTAATTCTCAACCTTTTTCTGTAACTCAAACAGGCGAAATAAGTATAAGTTTGTGGGTAAAAACAACAGATGATGCAGGTTATCTTTATGCTAAAGGAGATGATGTTGCAATAAAATACGAGCAAAGTTTACAGCTTAATACTGATGGTACTTTAGTGGCTGGGATTGCAAATAGCGCACAAAATTTCGCAGCAACAATAAACACAACAGCAACTGTTAATGATGGTAACTGGCATCACGTTGTAGTAACAATAGATAATGGAACTTCAATGTCTGTATATGTTGACAATGGAACACCCGTTACTACTACAAGTTGGACAGGGACTGTAGTATATGAATCAACTGTACCTTTTATGTTAGGTGCTTTTGAAGGAATACCTGCTGCAACTTCAAAACTAAATGGCTCACTTGACCAAATTAGAATATTTAACAAAAAAATATCAGCTTCAGAAGTAGGCACTTTATATGCAGAGGTACAATGTGCAAGTGCTGTTACTCCAAGTCAGCATTTTAATATTGTTTTATATACAGGTAATGCAACTGCAAGAACAATAACAGGGGTAGGTTTCCAACCTGACTTTGTTTGGTCTAAGACAAGAAGTGGAGCAAACAATCATCAACTTTATGATTCTGTACGAGGTGCTACAAAAGCATTAGAGTCAAATACTACATCCGATGAATCTACTGAAACTACAGCTTTAACGGCTTTTGCTTCAGATGGTTTTTCTCTCGGTACTTCAGGTAATATGAATAGTGCTGATGGTGGTGGCGTTACTTACGTTTCTTGGAACTGGTATGCTCCTACTTCAGAAACAAACAATGCAGGTTCTAATGGTGCTACTTCACAAAGTATAATAAAAAAGAATATTGATGCAGGGTTTTCTATTGTGAAATATACAGGTAACCAAACTGACCAGCATAAAGTTTATCACGGCTTGGGGGTTGTTCCAAAAATGATAATGTTAAAGTGTACAGGCGCAACAAATCCGTGGTATGTTTATCACGAAGGTGTTGACGAAAGTAGTCCTGCGGATTTTAATTTAAGATTAAATACTGATGCCGCAAGACAAAACTCCTCAACTGAATTTAGTGATACTCCACCTACAGCCAATCTTTTTACATTAGGAACAACCGCAGGAACAAACAAAAATAATACTGATTACATCGCTTATTGCTTTGCTGAAAAAGAGGGTTATTCTCGTATAGGTTCTTATACAGGCACAGGAGCAACAGGTAATTCTATAGTAACAGGATTTGAACCTGCTTTTGTTATGCTAAAAGTAAGTACAGCAACTGACAATTGGCTTATGTATGACAACAAAAGGGGAGTTGACGTTGCTTTGTTTGCCAATCTTGCTAATGCAGAAGATTCCTATGTAGGTAGAATGGTTTTTAATAGTAATGGATTTACTATTAATACAACTGATGCTGGTTGGAATGGTGGAAGTAATACTTATATCTTTATGGCTTTTGCTCAAGACCCAGATACTACACCTGCAACTAAAGCGGATAGTTTTGAAGCTAAAGCATATTCAGGAAATGGCGGTACTCAAAATATTGTTTTATCAAATGGGATGAAGCCAGATTTTACTTGGATAAAGAACCGTAATGACACAAATCAACACGCTTTATTTGATAGTGTAAGAGGGGCGGGTAAAATTTTAGGTTCGAATACTACTTCTGCTCAAGGAGGAAATAGTGGTGATTTATTAGGTAGTTTTAATGATGATGGCTTTCAAGTAAATAGGAATTATTTGACAAATACAGCACACGACACTACTAATGGATTATCAAATTTAACATATATTTCTTGGAATTGGAAAGCAGCAGACCACGATAGAAGTTTAGCTACTATAAACCAAGACGGAAGCATTACAAGTTTAGTTAGTGCGAATCAAGCGAGTGGATTTAGTATTGTAAAATATGTTGGTAATAATACACAAAATGTTACTGTCGGACACGGACTTGGGATTGAACCAAAAATGGTAATTATTAAAAGATTAGATGTTGCTAATGCTTGGTGGATTCCTTTACCTATTTTAGGAAGCAATCAGTTTATGGAGTTTTCTACAGCCTCTGCTACTACTGATGTTCAATATCAATATACTCAAACATCTGATATTTTTAAGTTTACAAGTGCAAGTCAATCAGCACAATATAATGCTTCAGGAGGAAGTTATGTAATGTATTCTTTTGCAGACATCGCAGGTTATCAGAAGGTAGGGAGTTATACTTCTCAATATCCAAATACAACTTCTGTAGATGTAGGGTTTCAACCGAGATTTGTTATGATTAAAAGTTATAATCAAGCAAGAAATTGGGTTATACACGATTCAGCAAGAACAGATGATAAACAATTATACCCAAACTTGGCAAATAGTGAAGCAGATACAGGAACACAACTACAATTTACTTCAACAGGATTTAACGTAAGTGGTGGTTCAAATGATTTAGATGGTGGTTCATCTTATAGTTACATCTATTTAGCAATAGCATAATGGAAGAGTTGAAGATAGGATTTGTGAACTTTTTTGCTTTAGGCATTTCTATAAGTGAGGCGAATCCTGTGCTTCAGTCAATCAGTTTAATACTTGCAGTTGCATATACATCTATATCAATTTATAAAAAGCTAAAGTGATGCAATTACCTAAAAACGGTGTGGCGAAAGAACTGCGTAGTTATGCAGGAAGTTTACTTATATTTTTCTTTATAGTAGGAATTATAATTACGTTTGTTCAATACCCAGTATTAGAATCTAACAAGGAAATAATTTTAATGTTGATTGGCTCTATTGCGGCTTCAATTCCTGTTCTTATAGGAAAAATTTCAGGTACAAGAGGAGATGATCTAAATGCCTTAAAAGCTACATTAGAAAAGAAAGACCATCAAATACAAATGCTTGTAGATGCAAAAGATAGATTAGAAGATATGGTAATAAACCTACAAAGAGAAATGCTACAAAACCAAGATAATATGATGGATAAAATTATATTAAAAGCAGCGATGGACTTTGACAATAAAAACAACCCCCCAAAAGGAAAGTTATGATAGAAGTAAAATGTAAGTGCGGATGCACAAATAACCCAGAAGGTTACTGCGATGGTAGCCATTTAAATAAATAAATATGCAAACTCTTATAATTATAATTTCAATAGTAATGTTTTTAACTGCCTTAATGTTGGCGTTAACAGTTTACGGTATATTTACAGATAAAGACAAGGATGGTATTCCTGATGCTTTAGAAGATAAATTTAACCAAGTAGTAAGCGATATAAAACAAGAAATTGAAAAGATTAAAAAATGAAATACTTTACGTTAGATGAATTTGATTCACCTGACCACAAAGGTAGTGGTGTTAATATGGACAGTAACTTTCTTGAGTTGCTCAACAACGCACGTGAAATTGCAGGGATACCATTTAAAATCACAAGTGGATACAGAACAGCCGAGCATAACAAAAAAGTTGGAGGTGTTTCAAACTCAAGCCACCTCAACGGACTTGCTGCCGACATTAGTATTCAATCAGGAAACCAAAGATACGTTGTTCTTAATGCCCTTATTAAATCAGGATTTAAACGGTTGGGAATTGCTAAAACCTTTATACATTGCGACACCGATTCTACCAAAAATAATTCAGTCTGGACATACTGATACAGTAGGAAGCACGTTATGGAAGAATTAATTACAGGTTATGTTGCATTTCGTTTGTTAGAATATTTAATACTAAAAAGTTTTGGCTGAAAAGAAAAAGTTTAAAGATACCCAAGTAGGCAAGTTCTTACTTAACAAAATACCAGATGTTGTTGGAGCAGTTGCAGGTAATACAGCAGTAGGTAGTGTTATACAAGCTATTATAGGTGGCTCAAGTATGAGCGATGCTGACAAAGAAATAGCACTTAAAAAACTTGAAATAGAACGTGCTGAAATAGATGGTACTACAAGAAGGTGGGTAGCAGATGCACGTAGTGGTTCTTGGTTATCTTCTAATGTGCGACCATTAACCCTTGTATTTTTAACTGTAAGCTATGTTATAGGATGGTATTTGGGTTATCCATTAGATAGTATAACTGGATTATTATCTATCGTTATTGGCGGTTATTTTGGTAGTCGTGGAGTAGAAAAAGTATTTGGAAATAACAAACACCAGTAATGGCAAAGCAAATAGTTATTAACTATATAAAAGTTAAGGTTAAACGTAAGGGTATACATAGTAAAAACAAACAATCTAAACTTAAATCATCTAAAAACTACGTTAAAAAATATCGTGGTCAGGGTAAATAATGTTTAAAAGTAATTACCAAAAAAGTTTACATATTAAAAAAAAAGCGTGTAGATTTGGTGGGTAGTGGAAAAGTAATTAATTAATTTAATAATATATATATAAATGATACAAGAAGATTTAACAATTAGAAATTTAGCAGAAAAAATAGCAACAGATTTTGCAAGAACAATAAAAGAACGTACAGATATGATATTAGAATTAGATGCTATTCAATATACTAATCTTGGTATTGATTCTACTAAATCAGAAAAAAGTAAAGTTAAATCAGATAGTAAGTACTTGTATAAACAAATAAAAGGTATTGATGAATCTTTAGGTAAGGATTTAATAACTCATATGGATGCCTAAAAAACCTTCAAGGAGTAAATTAGTAAAAAACCTTGATACGGTATTTAGTAAATATATTAGAATTAGTAATGCTGATAAAATTGGTTACTGTACTTGTGTAACTTGTGGTGTTGTAAAACATTGGAAAGAAATACAAGCAGGTCATTTTATGAGTAGAAAACATTACAGCACACGGTGGGATGAAACAAATGTAAAACCTCAATGTATAGGGTGTAATATGTTTAAACAGGGTGAGCAATATAAATATTCACTTTTTTTAGGTAAAGATGTTTCAGAAGTATTATATTTGAAAAGTAAAGAAACAGTTAAGTTTACCAATTACGAACTGGAAGAAATGATAAAAGATTATAGCGATAGGCTTAAAAGTATTACTTGATTCTTTCTTGTAATTTTTGTTCTTTGTTTGAAGGGTGTCAGAAATGATGCCCTTCTTTTTTGTTAATTATTTTTTTGTATATTTGTAATATGAACAATTTTACAAAGGCAGAACTCTATGGCAAGGTACAAGAACTGCAATACGATATACAACAACTAAAGAACCAATTAATTTTAACTCAACAAAGCAATGAAAGAAACAAACATTAACATAAAACTATTTAACCTACAACAAGAAATAGGTACAATAAGTAAGGATGCAAAGAATCCTTTTTATAAATCAAAATACTTTGATATTAATTCATTAATTAAACAACTACAACCATTACTTAAAAAACATAAACTACTTTTATTACAACCTATAGAAGAAGATTGTGTTTATAGTAAGCTAATTTGTATTGATGGTACAGGTGGTGTAATATCAGCACTTAAATTACCAGAAATAGCTGATCCACAAAAGTTAGGTAGTTGTATAACTTATTATCGTAGATACACTTTGGCAAGTCTTTTAGGCTTACAAGCTGTTGACGATGATGCAAATGTAGCGAGTGGTGTAACCGTAGATAAAAAGTGGTTAAACCAAAACACACCTGAATTTTCTAAAGCAATAGAATTTATAAAAGGTGGAGGTAGCATAGATGCTATAAAAGGCAAGTATAAAGTTTCAGGTAAAATAGAAAATGAACTTGCAAAACTGTAAAGTAAATAACGTATATATAAAAATTAATTACAAGAATTATAAAATAATAATTTATGGAAAAAAAGAACGTAGCAATATTATCAGGAAGCTTAAATCTATCTGCGATTGATAAAACAAAAATTGTAAAAGGCAAAGATGGTAATCAATATTTAAACATTACTATGATGATACAAGACAAATCACAATACGGTAATAATATTTGGATTACACAAAGCCAAACACAAGAAGAAAGAGAAGCTAAAACAAAAGCAACATCTTTAGGCAATGGTGCAGTACGATGGTTAGGTGGTGATATAACAGTAGCTGAAAGAAACGAGGTTACTAATCAACAACAACAACCAGCACGTGAAGAAGCTGATTTACCATTTTAATAATGGGGGGGTTTAATTACCCCCTTTTTTTATATATTTATTAAATGTTAAAAAACTTAAAACTAGGCGAAGCATTTCCAGCAGATTTTTGGAATTATAATATAAACCCAATAACAGGATACTATATTAAACCTCAACTTCGTAAAGATCAAAACGACAAAGTAGCAAGAAAATACCACAAAAGATGATAGCACAAGCAAAGAATATACAAGACAGAATACTTGACATTAAATATGGCAGGGTAAAAGAAGGGTTAAAAATAGATGTACCTGAAATAGATGAATACTTGCGTTATAAGCAAGGTAATTTTAACGTTCTGATTGGTCACGCGAATGTTGGAAAGACAACGATTATAATGTATCTGTTTACAATATGGGCAATTAAACACAAATTAAGGTTTGTTGTTTGGTCAAGTGAAAACACTTCACAAAGTATTGTAAGAAAGATAATAGAATTTAAAATGGGTAAAACCATTAACGAAGCAAGTGATGAATTGATAAACGAAACTATAGATTGGTGTGATACTTATTTTAAGATAATAGAGGTTGATGACCTAATTACATATAAACAACTATTAAAACAAGCTGGTCAAATAAAAGATGCTTGGGATTACAACGCACTACTTATTGATCCTTATAATAGTTTATCAAAAGATATAGGTTTATTAAAAGCAGTAGGTGGTCACGAATATGACTACCAAGTTGCAAGTGAGTTTAGGTTATTTGCTAAAAAAAGAAATGTAAGTGTATTTTTAAATGCACACGGTGTAACAGAAGCATTAAGAAGAACCCACGTTAAAGGACACGAATACGAAAACCTACCAACACCTTTAGGAATGGCATCAGTAGAAGGTGGAGGTAAATGGGCAAACCGTGCAGATGATGTCTTGTGTATTCATAGATATACAGGCTCAGCAACAAACTGGATGTATTCACATTTGCACGTATTGAAAGTAAAAGAAAATGAAACAGGTGGTAGATGCACACCCTACGAAGAACCAATACAGTTAAGAATGGCAAGGAACAATATAGGTTTTGAATTTCTTGGTAGGGATTTAATACATAATGTTAAACCAGTTGAAAAGTTAGAAATTTGATATTAATAATATCTTTATTAATTATATGTGCTATCTATTTAATTATAGGTCAGTTAAAAAACGCTGATGTAATTATTAGCCCTGTAATTGGTATGATGTTTGGTTTTCTATATAGCAAAGAACAATTAGAAGAAAGTAACGAGATAACCTTACAATGTTTGTTGGGTGTAATTAGTGTTACTGTAATATGGGAAAATCCGCACAATGGTTAGAAAAGGTAGCTGAAAGGCATACTGAATGGGTTAATATAATAAAAGCTTTTGGCGAATATGAATACGCTGAGGATTTAGTGCAGGAAACTTATCTAATTTTATATAAATATGCTAATGAAGAAAAGGTTATTAAAGATGGTGTTGTTAGTAGGGGATACCTTTATTTTAGTTTGCGGTCAACTTTTTTTCAGTTTTACAAAAACAAAAGAAAGATTAAAAAGGTTTCACTTGACAATGAAGAATATACCAAAGAAGTGGAGGACAATCAAAACTTGGATGAAGAAATAGCTTATAACAAAATATGCACAATGATAGATGACCACATAGAGGATTGGCGATGGTACGAAAAAAAACTATTTACACTTTACAGGGATTCAGGTTTAAGTATAAGAGGAATAGCTAAAGAAACTAACATAAGTTGGGTAAGTATATTCAACACATTAAAAAACGCAAAACACGAATTAAAAGAAAAGTTTCAAGAAGATTACGATGATTTAAAAAATAAAGATTATGAACGAATTTAAAGGTGATAAAAGAAGTAAAGCATATAAGGCTTGGAAAAAGAACCACGAAGCAGCAAGTACTGGTTTAGGCGATACAGTTGAGAAAGCATTTAAAAAAGTAGGCATTGACAAAGCAGCAAAATTTGTACTTGGTGATGACTGTGGCTGTGATGAAAGAAAAGAAACGCTAAACAAAATGTTTCCAAGTAAAAAGATTGAATGCCTAACAGAAGATGAGTATAACTATTTAGATACTTTCTTTAGCGTAAAAAGATCAACAGTAACACCTGTACAACAAAACGAACTAATATTAATATACAACCGTGTATTTAATGGTAATGCTGTTGCAACAAGTTGCGGTAATTGTTTTCTAAATGGTGTATATGATAAACTAAATAAAATATTTAACCAGTACAACGATTGAAAGAACAAGAACTTTTTAAGTATTTAGTTTCTTGTTGTTATTCTGATTTAGTAAAAGCAAAAAGCCAGATGAGCAGGTGGGATTGTTACAGTCCTGAAACCTATCATCGTATTGAGTTAAAATGTAGAACAGTACACTACGACACTTTACTTATAGAAAAGAAGAAGTATGATGCTATGATAGCAAAATGTGATGATAATTTAGATATACCTATATATATTAATTCTACACCATCTGGTGTATATAGATTTAATTTGTATATTGTTAATCCTGTTTGGCAAATACAATATCATAATACTACAACTGAATTTAAAAACAATAAAAAGATACCAAAAGAAATTGCTTTGTTAGATGTAAGCGAAGCAGAAATATTATAAACAAAGAAACAATGAACAAAAAAATAAACAATCTTAAAGAAATAGAATACTACACTAACTTTAATTTAGTAGGTGAACACATAGTTAAATCAAGAAAACTAAAACCAGATAACGAAGCACTAAATGATATGTACTATGCGTGGCAAGAAGTAGGATTTTATGTACATAACCATATAATGAACGAAAAGCTGTACAATGATTCTTTAAGCGAATACAGGGGTGATAAGATACGTGCTGTAGAACGTGCAAGAAAAGCTGAATTAAAAATTGTAGAACTTGAACAAAAGTTACAAAAACTTGAAACTAAAAAAAGTTTAGGATTATAACCGTAATTGTTTAAAAAATGTTTATATTAGTAAAATAATTATAAACAATGAACGAACAAATACGATTTACAAACGCTGGTAAAATAGGCGATGCAATAGGGTTAACTAGGTATTTACTTAACAACAACCCTGATAACACAAACGACAAACTAAAAGAAATTATTCAAATATTAGATAGCATAAAATTATGAAAGTATTTAAAGACATAGGGTATTTTATAGAGTATTGGGTTGAGGGTAAATTTACAGGCACATTACTTATTGATAAACCTGACAGAGATGAGGTTGGTTATTATAGTAGAATAGATGCTATTGCTGACACAGATATTAAATTACAAAGAAACAAAATAGTTAAAAAAGGCACAAAGTATTACACAAGGTTGTATCCTTTATGCGGACAAAAAATATAATTATGATAACATTACTAAACGGTGACCATTGGGGTAAAGAAGAAATACTAACACAAATGTATGATGATGACTTTTACTATGGTCATTTAGGTAAACACGCATTAAGTTCGTCATCACTTAAAACTATTCTTAAAAGCCCAAAAACATACAGGAACGTATTAAAGTACGGTGATGCTAATTCAGATAGTCCTGCACTTGCAGCAGGTAAGTTAGTACATTGTATGATATTAGAAAGCCATAAAATAGATAAGCTACACTTTGTAGACGCTTCAACAAAAAATACAAAGATATATAAAGAAGCAAAAGATAAGCACGGTGAGGTATACCTTACAAAAGAAAAAGATGCTGCAGAACGTTTAGCAGATGCTGTATTAAGAAATGAAGCAGCACTTAAACTACTAAACAAAAGTGAGTTTGAAGTACCTGCAATAGAAATGTTAGAGGGTTTACCCTTCCGTGGTAAGTGTGATATTATACAGGGTGATACTATTATTGATCTTAAAACAACAGCCGATTTAAACACCTTTAAATATAGTGCTGATAAATATGGGTATGATTTACAAGCGTGGTTATATTTAAAACTGTTTAACAAAAAGAAGTTTAATTTTCTTGTTGTTGATAAAGCAAGTACTGACATTGGTGTTTTTGATGTTAGTGATGACTTTTTAAAAAGAGGTGAAAACAAATTTAGACAAGCAATAGATAATTACAAATACTTTTTTGAACAAGACAATGATTTAGATCAATATGTAATGCGTGGTATACTATGAGGTTATTTGATGATGACTGGGGTATTGATAACAGCCCTGTTGATAACACAGAAATTACTACAACAATACTTTATTTTAGCGCACAAGAACTAAAAGAATTTAAAAAACTTTGTAAGGTTGGCATTAAATTTGAGTATGGTGAGTTGTACCAACAAAAAGGTAATTTAAGTGATTTTTTATTAAAAACATTAAAAGATAAATATGGAAACCTTTAACATAAAAAGAATACTTGATAAAGAACAAGCTGCTAAACTAAAAACAAAATATTTAGACAGTAGCCATTACAACAAACTTATTACAAGTGATGCAGATGGTTACGATGCGTATACAGGTGATTTACTATTTAGGTTTAGGAAAAATGCAATACCCTTTGATATATTAAAACAAGGGTATGATTCATTTAAAAACAGTATTGAGCTAACAGAAAGTAGAGGTGCAGCAAGTGGAAGCAGCCATAAACGTATAAGGAAAGATGGCTCTACAAGTAATATTACAGTAGGTAACAAAGTTGAATCAGGTAGTGTTGGCTATATGGACAAAAATGCTATGGTACATTATTGTAGGAAAACAGCATTTGCAAAAAAATACTTTAATGAGTTTAAAGTTGGTATCCCTTTTGTACAATTTATAGATAAAAAATATAAAGAACTTTGCCCTAAACATTATGCAAAGCAGAAGGCTATTGCAATAGGCACAAACAAAAATTACATTATTGAAGATACAAGTTTTACAACTGTAACAGTAAATAAAAACTTTAGAACTGCTGTACATAAAGATGCAGGTGATTTTCAAGAAGGCTTTGGTAACTTAATTGTTTACCGAGAAGGTAACTACGATGGTGGATATTTCGTTTTACCTGAATATGGTGTCGCTATTGATTTACATAATACAGACCTTTTGTTTGTTGATGTACATAAGTGGCACGGTAATACTGAGTATACAAACTGTTCTGACGATTGGTTAAGAATTAGTTTTGTACTTTATTATAGGGAATATATGTATAAATGTAAAAGCCCTACTGAACAACTACAAGAAGTAAAACAACAAAAAACAGGATATTTAACTTTATAATTATGGATGCAAAAAAGAACAATGAAGCAACAGAGTTTCAAGATATAGTATATAAATACTTTAAAGAAGAGTGGGGTTGGAATATTATACACCACACTAATATAGAAAAACAATTTAAAGAAGGCGAAAACAATGCAGGTATTGAAATAAAAAATGACCAGCAGATGCGCAATTACCCTAATTTATTTATCACAATTAGTAGGGAATATTATGATTGTACTGTGCCATCTGGTATTATGAAAAAACACAATAAAAGATTTTATGTTCAAGGTGTGGCAGAAAAGTTTTATATCTTTGGGCTTAATGATCTTATTAGGTATTACAATAAAAACAAATCAACATTAAAACATAAAACAGGATATACAACAGGAGGTGGTGGAAAAGAAAATGGTTTCCTACTTCCACAAGAAACAGCTGATAAAATAGCTTTTGAGGTATATACAAAACAAAAACAATTAACGCTGGTTTAATGGATTATATTATAACCTGTATAAGCCATAACAGGCACGAAAACATCAATTCATTTTTTAAAATTATTGGCACAAAGGAAATTGTTTTTTTTGTAAAAGATGATCAAGACAAAAAACTTTATTTAGAAAATGGTGCAAAAAAAGTTATAATTTCTGGTTCGTTAATGGATAGCAGGAATACGAGCCTTGACTATTGTTTTAAATTAAATAAAATTTGCATTCAATTAAGTGATGACTTAGAAAGGATAATGACAAATGATTTTACAGGAAAAAGAACACATAAATACACAAATGCAAAGCGTGTAATTGAAACAGTTTTACCACACTTTGTAAAGAATGATTATTATTTTGCAGGTTTTCCACCAACTAACAACCCTTTTTTTTCATTAAAAGAATTTGAATATAATAAATTTATTGTAGGTGATTTTATAATTATAAAACCAAATAATTTGAGGTTTGATACTAACCTAAGACTAAAAGAAGATTATGATTACACATTACAGCACATTAAAGAATTAAACGGTTGTGTTAGGTATGGCTCTTTTTTAAATAGCTTTAAACACTATTCAAACAAAGGTGGTGCAGTAGCTTATAGAACAAGCCAACTTGAACAAGAAACAATCGCTTATTTATTAAGTAAATGGAAAGATTGCATAAGGCTAAACCCAAAAAGGGAAAATGAAATACTAATTAATAAAAATAGTTATAACATTCTACATAGTAAACAACAAAGTTTATTTTGAAAAAAGATATAATAGAAGAGTTTTATTTACTTGCATTAGTAGATATAGTAAACGGCAAAGATATTAACGAACTTGAAGAAACAATAAAACTATACGAAGAAGATGAACAGTACGAAGCCTGTGCTGGAATACAAAAGGCAATACACGAATCAGGATTTTTAACAATTAAAGAAATAATAGAAAGAAATAAATTATGAGCGCAACACTAATAAAAGAAATAGTAGAACAACACTTTGATTTAGATATAACAAGACATACAAGAAAACGTGAATACGTAGAAGCACGTGGTATATACTTTTACCTTACAAGACAATACACAAGAATGTCATTATCTTCTATAGGTAAAACAACAGGTAGAGACCATTCAACGGTTCTTTACTTTGTTAGGAAGGTACCTGATTGGGTACAATACGATTCACAACTAAAACAAGACTACAAAGTAGTAAACGAAAGAATACAAGATGCAGTACACGCACACCCTGAAGATTTTAAAACAGCAGTTACTTTAGAAGGGTTTTATGAAACACAATACAAACGTTTAAAGAAATTAACAGAACAGGTTAATCAGGATCAATTAACAATTAGTTAGTTTTTTTATTGTATAGTTGAATAAACAAGTTATTTCAAAATGGCACACGGTGGAAAAAGAGATGGAGCAGGTAGACCATCTAAAGCAGATGAGGTTAATCTAATAGAGAAATTAAGCCCATTAGAAGATGCAGCATTCCAAGCATTAAAAACAGGTGTAGAAAAAGGTGATTTTAAATTTGTACAACTGTACTATAATTATTATGCTGGTAAACCAAGAGAAACAAGGGATATTACCATTAACGAAGATTTACCGATATTTTTAGATTAGCGATAACCAAAACGTTACTCTAAATCATTAATGCAAGTACAAACAACACAAGCACTAAATAAGTTACGTAAACTTGATAAAAGGGTACGCATCGTAAGGGGTGGTACATCAGCAGGTAAAACTATTTGCATCCTACTTATACTTATAGATTATGCTATTAAAAACGAAGGCAAAGAAATAAGCGTAGTAAGTGAATCAATACCACACTTGCGTAGAGGTGCATTTAAGGACTTCTGCCAACTGTTAAAAGGTTTAAATAGGTATAGGGATATACAACTAAATAAAAGTATCTTAAAATACACATTTACAAATGGTAGTTATATAGAGTTTTTCAGTACAGACCAACCTGATAAGTTACGTGGTGCAAGAAGAACTGATTTATATATTAACGAATGTAACAATGTACCATTTGATGCTTATAACCAATTAGCAGTAAGAACAAGTGGAAACGTTTGGTTAGATTACAACCCATCTAATATATTTTGGGTTGATAAAGAATTAGTAGGCAAAGAAGATGTTGATTACATAACACTAACATACAAGGATAACGAAGTGCTGCCTATAAGCATTGTTAAAGAAATAGAAAAAGCAAGGGATAAAGGCAAAACCTCAACGTATTGGGCAAATTGGTGGAGGGTGTACGGACTTGGTGAAACAGGTTCTTTAGAAGGTGTATGTATACCTGATTGGAAAGAAATAGATAACATACCACAAGAAGCACGTTTGTTAGCTTACGGAATGGACTTTGGTTATAGTGTTGATCCTACAACATTAATAGCTTTATATAAATGGAACGATGCCTATATATACGATGAGGTGTTATATAAAAAAGGAATGTTAAATAGAGATATAAGCAGGTTCTTATCACAACTTGATATTAAAGAAAACATAGTAGCAGATTCAGCAGAACCTAAAAGCATTGCAGAACTACAAGGCTATGGTCATTCTGTATATGGTGTAAGCAAAGGTAGAGATTCAGTAGTATATGGGTTAAACCTAATGAACCAAAACGAAATATACATAACATCTAAAAGTAAAAACCTAAAACGTGAATTAGCAGGATATGTATGGGCAAAAGATAAAGATGGTAACCAGATACAAAAACCAAGTGGTGAGCATCCTGACTGTATTGATGCAGCACGGTACGTATTAACAGACCAATTAGAAAACCCTAACAAGGGGGAATACTACATATATTAAAATAAATTGTGTATTATTTGTTAATTAAATAAATAGTTGTATATTTACAAAGTAAAACAAAGTTAAATTAAAATTATATCAAATGAAAACAAAAGTAAACACAGACAATTTAGAATTAATAAGTAGGGAAGAAGTAAAACTTGAAGTCTTTGAATTTAAATCTCATATTCTTGGAGAATTGTTAAAAGCTAGAATTATTAGAAATACTGTTAACGAAATTATACACGTTATATCAATTACAAGAAGAAACGATAGAGAACAATTAGGGTCTTGGGAATTTGTAAACGCTAGTCACGACTTGCATAAACAATTAGATTCTTTTTGGAGATCATAAATTATAAATATGGGGTACAGGGTTAAAATCCCGAGTCTACTATGAAACGTAACTCAAGTGAGTACCCCTTTTAAAAACAAAGAAATGGACAAATACAAACAAAATTTAAAAGTAGAAGGTAACAAGGTGTATTCATATAATACCCACGTTGCAACAATAGAAGGAACGCAGCTTATACAATTAGGATGGTGGAGCGTAACAACCCAAAAACATATAAACTATGTAGCAAATGAGTTTGGGTTAGGTTTAATTAAAATACATTAATATGGAAAACAAAGTAGAGTATATAATGGTAAAA